>Ga0115564_10003558_pt1 | contig 12933 bp, 10 predicted proteins | sample COGITO_mtgs_1105_7_FD_88680 | JGI IMG/M metagenome (GOLD analysis project Ga0115564, IMG submission 88680) | Pelagic marine microbial communities from North Sea - COGITO_mtgs_110523 | ecosystem: Environmental > Aquatic > Marine > Epipelagic | place: Germany:Helgoland, sampling site Kabeltonne...
TATCTGATATCCCATTTGCTGTAGATATTGTTGATGTCTTCAGGCGGCCGGATGATTGTCCAGAGATTGCCCGTGACGCCATTGCAATCGGCGCTAAATGTCTTTGGCTCCAGATAGGGGTGGTGAGTCACGCGGCAGAAAAAATTGCGCAGGATGCAGGCCTGTCCGTCATTATGAATAAATGCCCCAAGATTGAACATTCACGCTTATCTGGCCTGCTTGGAAATGGTGGTTTTGCCTCCGGTCTTCTGTCTGCACGGCGCCAGAAAGTATCATTGCCCCCAGTCCCGGCACGCAATGGCGGGTTTGTAACATCTCATAATCTTGAAACGCTTGCTGTACATGCCGGCACGCGGCCCGATGGCGCAACTGGCGCGCGCATCACGCCGCTTTATCAGACAGCCGCTTTTACCTTTGATGATGCTGATCATGCCGCCAGCCTTTATGACTTGCAAGAGCCGGGGAATGTTTATGGCCGTCTGTCCAATCCAACAACAGCGGCTCTGGAACAAAAAATTGCTTCACTTGATGGCGCAATCGGTGCCTGCTGTGTGGCATCAGGTCATGCCGCTCAACTGATAGCGCTCTATCCCTTAATGGCACCGGGGCGCAAGATTATTGCAAGCAAGCATCTTTATGGCGGGTCGATTACCCAGTTCACCCAAAGCTTCAAAAGTTTTGGATGGGATGCTGAACTCGTTGATATTCACGATTTAGGCGCTGTTGAACGTGCTGTTGAAGACCAACAGGTCACTGCCCTTTTTGCTGAGAGCCTGTCTAACCCGGACGGCATTGTCTCTGATATTGAGGCTCTGGCGCATATTGCTCATAATGCCGGTATTCCGCTTATTATCGATAATACAATGGCAACGCCTGTAATGTGCAAGCCAGGGGATTTCGGCGCCGATATTATTGTTTACTCAACCACAAAGTTTCTGTCTGGCCATGGCAATGCCCTTGGCGGAGCCGTGGTTGATATGGGCCAGTTTGACTGGGCCAAAGCCAGAACGTCCTCAGCCCTGACAGAGCCTAATCCTGCCTATCACGGCATTCGGTTTGCAGAAACCTTTGGCACGCTCAGCTATATTACCTTCTGTCATGCCAGCGTTTTGCGCGACCTTGGCCCGACAATGGCCCCGATGAATGCGTTTCTCACCTTAACAGGCATGGAGACACTTCCCCTTCGGATGCGCCAGCATAATGAAAATGCAAAAAAAGTAGCCGAATTCTTGCGCGCCCATCCAAAGATAGCCTCAGTCTCCTGGTCAGGGTTTCACGATAGCCCCTGTTTTGAGCTCTCCCAGAAATACCTCACCCTAGGGGCAGGGTCGGTCTTTACCTTCACCCTTAAGGGCGGCTATGAAGCAGGCCAGAGGCTGGTAGAAAATTGTAATCTGCTATCGCATCTAGCTAATGTTGGCGATACACGAAGCCTTATCATTCATCCCGCCAGCACAACTCATCGCCAATTAGATGACCAGCAGAAACAACAGGCTGGCATAAATAACGGCATGATACGGGTCTCTATTGGGATTGAGAATAGTGATGATATTATCGCTGATTTAGCAGGCAGTCTGGATAGTCTCAGCGCCGATGCGCCATAACGTTTACCACAGGGCTGTTATTGCATGGGGGTCGGGGGCAGATAGCATCACCCCTATTTGTCTGAGATAGCTGGCTCTTCGCTCAGCGGTTTTGCTATTTTCATTTCCCGGTAGCTGATAAATGCCGCAGCGCCAATAATCATCATACTTCCGGCATAAAGCTGGAGAGTAGGCAGATAGCCAAAAAGCACAAACCCAAGCACAGACGACCAAATAATCCTGATATAGTCTAACGGCAGAATAAACGACACCCGCCCCAGCTTGAGAGACGCATATAAAAGCGCATGCCCTGTAGTGCCAAGCCCCGCTATCCCCAACAGCCATAAAATCTGCTCAATGCTTGGCCATTCCCATACTAAAAGAGAGGCACAAAAAGCGATAGGAACACAGCCTGTCGCTTGCCAAAAAGTAATAGAAATAATGCTATCTTTTTCCGTCAGTTTTTTGGCAATGAGGATAGAAATTGACCAGCTGATGGCAGCACATAGCAGTAACGCATAACCAATACCAAACGAAACCTCCGGACGCATCACAACCAATATACCAAGGAAGCCAACAATGATGGCGCTCCATCGCCTGATGCCGACACGTTCTGATAAAAACACAACAGACAGCAATGTTGCAAAAATCGGAACGGTAAAAAGAAGTGTGGTTGCTTCGGCAAGTGAAATCATGCTGAGGCCGGTAAAAACACACAGCATGCCAGCCCCGCCAATTACCCCTCTAATCGCCTGCAGTTTAAATGATGATGTTGAAAACACCTTATTGCCATAAAAAAACAGCGCCGGCAAAAGGATGAAAAGCACCAGAAAGGCTCTGAAAAACGTTATGACAAAGGGGTGCATACTCCCACTTAAGAGCTTCACCGATGCTTGCATCACAGTGATAGAAATACCGCCAATAATCATAAAAATGATTGCTTTTAGCATTGCGCTATTTTTGGAACTATCTGATAAAAATGCCATAATCCAATCCTATCATGTTCATTATGATATTGATAGAAACCAAACTAGGTAGCGCGCCACACACTAGTTTAAGAGGATTTAACACCCTATTGCCGTGGCAGAATGCTATATGCCCCCTTGCAGGAAAGCTATCTGGATGACAATATTCTTGGATACGCTATTAGTATCTTATTGCCCATAGCAGGGACGTCTGCCTAACGTGCAAAAAAGACCTCTATTTCCCAAAGAGATGTTGTGAAGGACTAGCCATGTTAAGCCATCAAAACGCTGCCATCATCGATACGATTTCTGCGATACCGCGTCAGACGATCCTTGATTGCGAAACACCGCTTATTCAGCTGCATGCGCTGTCATCACATCTTGATATTGATTTATGGATGAAGCGTGATGATGTAGCGGGGCCAAGTTTTGGGGGAAATAAAGCACGCCAGCTTGAGTATTATTTTGGCGCGGCTTGCGATAAGCAGGCTGATACGATCCTTATCACAGGTGCCATTCAGTCAAATTTTGTAAGGCTGGCAGCAGCCTGTGCTGTTCGCTTTGGCATGAAGGCAATTGTACAGCTCGAAGAACGGGTTGCTAAATCAGATCCCACTTATCAACAGTCAGGAAATGTTCTTCTCAATCATCTCCTTGGCGCTGACATTCTTTATTATCCTGAAGGAGAGGATGAAAACGGGGCTGATGATACTCTGTATGCAGAGGCTGAAAAATTGCGCGCGCAAGGGCGAACACCCTATGTTATTCCGCTTTCTGAGTCCAAACCGCCATTAGGCGCGCTCGGGTATATTCGCGGCGCTGCTGAAATTACATCACAGACAACAGACCCGTTTGATTATGTGATTACGGGGTCGGGGAGCGGCGCAACACATCTAGGACTAGCGGCCGGAATGAAAATTTATTGCCCGTCTGCGCGTGTTATCGGATCATGCGTGCGGCGCCCTAAAGCCGCCCAAGCCAGCAGGCTTCGACATCTTACAGGTTCTTTTAACACCCTTATTGGCTGCCCAGATTTTCTGAGTGAGGATGATATCCATTTATGGGATGATGCTCTGGCGCCGGGCTATGGACAGCTTGGCCCAATAGCCAAACAAGCCCTTCAGATGATGGCCCATAATGAGGGGCATATCCTTGACCCGGTCTATACCGCTAAATCCTTTGCAACGATCCCTCAGATGCTAAAAGACAAATCCATTGCCAAAGGCAGCCGTGTTCTTTTTGTCCATACAGGCGGCGCGGCTGGTCTGTTTGCCTATCAAACTGATATGCAGAAAATGCTTGCTGATTGACCGGCTATCAGCTTGTCTGGCCAGCCCAAGATTACGCCACTATAGACCACAAAACACCAACAAGGCATCTATCATGAGCAGCATTCCAAAGACCACCGCCCCTCACTCCGGCAGCTTCATCAATCTTCAGCTTGTCACAGACTGGCAAGAGCTGGAGACACAGGCCGTTATTTTTGGTGTACCACATGGCAAACCTTACGCAGCATCAGCGTTTCCTAACAATCAGTCCACAGCGCCCACCGCATTACGCAAGGCCTCGTCGCGCATAGTCATTGATACTGATGCGATTGAGGCAGACGGAGATCCTAGCGCGCCCCTAGCAGCAATAACAATTGCAGATGGCGGGGACATACCGCTTTTTGCCGATGATGTAGAACAGCATTATATCGCAGCAGAGCAGGCCGTTAGATTTGCTATTAGCAAAGGCATTCTGCCTGTTTCTATTGGCGGTGATGACGGCATCACCAACCCAGTCGTAAGAGGCCTTGACGGCTTATCCGATGTTACACTGATTCAGATTGATGCCCACCTTGACTGGCGTGACGAGCGATATGGCGAGAAAGATGGATATTCAAGCCCGATGCGCCGCGCCTCAGAGCTCCCCCACATCACAGCAATTCATCAGATAGGAATCCGCTCATTCGGCAGCTCCCGGCAAGAGGATATTGATGATGCCCGCAACTGGGGCGCCCATATCCATCCGGCACGCGATATTTGCACCCATGGTATCCAGCAGGTTATTGACAGCTTGCCAAATGGAGGTCGGTTTTTTGTGAGCCTCGACGTAGATGGCCTTGACCCGTCAGTAATGCCTGGCACCATTGCTCTTGCGCCTGGAGGGCTGAGTTGGTGGCATATTATAGAGCTATTTGAAGGCCTTGCGCGCAAGGGTGATATTGTGGGGCTGAATGTTGTCGAGCTGGCACCTGAAAATGATGTTAATCAGATATCACTCATCGGGGTGGGCCGCCTTATCCTGAAGCTTCTGATGCTTCAATTAGAAAAATCTGAATCCTCAAGCTGAAAATCACGTTTTGTTGACAGCAGGATATCATTTATTGAGACCTCTACCTCATTGGCAAATTGCTGGCTGATTTGCGATAAGGTGCGATGACGCGGCGTGATAAGGCTTATGTTTTGATGAATCATCGGCACAAATGGCCGAAAGACAATTTTCGACCCGCCCTTATCATGCTGATGATTTCCGATTTGCTGATACAGCCAGACATTTAACAAAGACATAAAGCCAACCGCCTGCCCACTCTCAACGATGGCATATTGGGCTACGCCATTTTGCAAAGAAAATGGAATATTCAACATAGCGCCTGCCTCATCAAAAGCTGCCTGAAGGCCTCTGGTGAGATGGTGATGCGGCAGAAAGGTGACAAACGGCTCTCCACTTAAATCTGTTGCAGTCAGTATTCTATGCGAGGCCAGCTTATGGTCAGCTCTCAAGGCTATCACCGAACCCATTTTAAAATTTCGTGTGGTATAAAGATTGGATGGCTGAGGCTGTTCGGCAAACCCGAGATCAAATTGCTGAGAGGCTATGCTCTCCAGTACCCGAGATGATGTTTGGGCACGCATAAAAAATCTAACATCAGAATTATGTTTTGAAAATGCTGCGATTTTCTGTGGCATGAAGAATTCCGACAATACAGGCATACAAGCAACCCGAATCTGAAAAAAGTGACTAGAATCATGCTGCATAAAACGCTCAAGATCATTCATCTTTTCGAGGATTTCTTCGGATCGTTCGAGAAAAAAATGAGCCTCAGGTACTGGCTGCAACCGTCCATGGGCCCGCTCAAACAGCTTGTAGCCGATCAGCCGCTCAGCATCCGAAATAACAAGGCTCAATGCCGGCTGAGATCGGCCAAGTTCAGAGGCTGCTTTTGAAATTGACCCTGTTTTTATGACTTCTCTAATAACAGTCAGATGCCATAGTTTGAGCATATCATTTCCACATAAACGGATGATAATAATAAAGACCTAATCACACTATAGGTTTTATTTATACATTGAACAGTTTTTATTGCTTGAGTAAATAGTGTTTCACCGGTCTAATCGTCACCTCGACGTGAAAAAATGAGAATAACAATAAGGTGCTATCGTTAAAAAGCAGCAGGAAATGGTTTCATGGTGGCTCACGCCGAAACCAGAATTCTCATTTTCATAGACGTTTTATTTTAGCTATGTGAGGAAGAAAAAATGAAAAGATGGATGAAATCAGTCGTCGCAGTGATGGCGGCTAGTTTTGCCTTTGCAGGTGTTGCATCTGCTCAGGAAATGAGATTTTTTAAAATTGGTACTGGCGGAACAGGCGGAACATACTACCCAATTGGTGGATTGATCGCGAATGCTGTTTCAAACCCTCCAGGATCACGCCCATGTGATAAAGGCGGAAGCTGTGGTGTTCCAGGACTAGTTGCGATTGCAGTGTCCACAACAGCATCAGTTTTCAATGCTAACGCTATTCAGGCAGGCTCACTTGATGCAGGCTTGGCTGGCGCTCAGACCGTTGTGCAAAGCTACAAGGGTGAAGGCAAGTTTGTTGGCAATAGAAAAGACAAAATCCGGATGATTGCTAATCTATACCCAGAGAGCATGCACTTAGTGTTGAAAAAAGGCACTAAGCTTAATAGCTTGAAGGATTTAAACGGCATGAAAGTTGGTGTTGCGGCTGCAGGCTCAGGCACACAAGTTTCTGTTCGCATGATTCTAAAGCATTATGACATCAAAGCAGATGAGTATGAGCTGAATGTTGGCCAGAGTGGCCAGCGGCTTGCTGATGGTCAGATTGATGCGTTCTTCTATGCTGCAGGAACACCTCTTTCAGCTTTGATTCAGTTGGGTTCTACAAAAGGCTTCGACCTTTACAGCTTCTCAGCAGCTGAGCAGAAAGCCATCAACGAAATCATTCCATACTATGTTCAGGATACGATCGAAAAAGGTGTCTATGAAAATATTGGCTATGACGTCAATACAGTTGCTGTTAACGGACAATTAATCACGTCTGTTGATCAGCCAGATGACCTGATCTATGAGATCACAAAGGCATTATGGAACGATAATACACGTAAGCTTTTGGACAAAGGCCATCCAAAAGGTAAAGCTATCCAGCCATCGACTGCGCTGAAAGGCGTGCTCATTCCTCTGCACCCTGGTGCTGAGCGCTTCTACAAAGAAGCTGGCTTGATGTAAGTAAACTAGTGGGGCCGATCACGTGATCGGCCCCACTTTTTTTGCCGATTTTTTTAAGGAATAATAAGTATGGAAAAGTTTAGTCTTGAGCGGGCGCTCTCACTCGAGAGCAAATATGATGACTCATTGCGCACCCGTCCCATCAGTCCCTGGCTTTCTAAATTTGTCTTTTATTTTAGCGTTATTTTTGCAATTTATCATTATGTCACAGCAGGCATTGGCGTGCCTGTTGACTACTGGCATATGGGCGCGCATATCTCCGGCGTTCTCATCTTAATCTTTATTTCTTTTCCTGCCTTTAAATCTAGTTATGACGGGGATTCCCCGCGAAAAGGTATATTCTCGCCCCTTGGTGTTCCGTTTTACGACTGGGCCTTAATGATCATGGGGATTGCAGCGTCACTTTATGTAGGTGTGACGTGGTATGGCTTTGAGATTAACTTTTTTGGCTTCACCTATTTCATCCCAGAGCAGGTTCTGCGGATGGGTGTTCCGCTTACTGTAGATGTGGTTTTCGGCACGCTTCTCATCATTGTTTTACTCGAAGCGGTCAGGCGGACAATTGGCATAATCGTGCCGATCATCATTCTAATTTTTATTGGCTATGCGGTTCTAGGCCCCCATATCCCGATTCAGATTTTAAGACATCCCGGGCTTAGCTGGTCCCTGTTTGTGAATAATATGTATTTCCCTGATCTTGGTATCTTTGGAATAACATTATGGATTGTCTCAACAGTCGTATTTCATTTTGTTCTATTTGGTGTGCTGGCTCAAAGAATTGGGCTGGGGCAATTCTTTGTTGATATCGCAACCGTGGTAGCTGGCCGATATACCGGAGGATTAGCAAAGGTATCTGTGGTTTCATCTGCGTTGTTTGGCACAATATCCGGCTCGTCTATTGCAAATACCGTTTCAACAGGCTCGCTCACTATTCCAAACATGAAAAAGAGCGGGTATCCCGGTCATTTTGCCGGCGGCGTCGAAGCTGCTGCAAGCGCAGGCGGGCAAATTACGCCGCCGATTATGGGCGCTGCTGCCTTCGTACTGGCTGAATTTCTTGAAATTCCCTATAGCACAGTCGTGATAGCCGCCGCTATTCCTGCTGCCATGCATTACATTGGCGTCATGTCCATTGTTCACTTCAAAGCCAAAAAGCTTGGGCTGAAGGGATTATCAGCAGATCAGATTCCTCAATTATGGTCAGTGTTGAACCAAGGATGGATGACAGCCATTCCTCTTATTGTTTTGGTCTATGTTTTATTTTCTGGATACTCGCCACATATGGCAGCGTTCTGGGGTATTACGGCAATATTGATTGTTGGGTTTATTAATCCTAACCACCGGATTGGTATTGGTGATTTGCTGGCGGGGGCATCCCAAGGGGTTAAATATGCGCTCTCGGTTGGTGCTGTCTGTGCTGCGATCGGTATTGTTGTTGGCGTTGTAAACGCTACAGGCCTTGGTTTCAGGCTCGGGTTTATGGTAACCAACAGCGCCCTTGGTATGGGCGAATCACTGTTAGAGTTTTTCTCCTATATTCCTTTCATCGAATTCAGCTTGAGTGAGCTTACACTGTTCATTTCACTCATCCTGATCGCTGTGACCTGTATTTTGATGGGTGCAGGACTTCCCACAACAGCCCTTTATGTCATGCTGGCAACTGTGGCTCAGCCGGCTCTGGCTGAACTTGGCATTCCACCATTAGCATCCCACCTGTTCGTTCTTTACTATGGCGTTATTTCAGAAATTACCCCGCCCGTCTGCGCCTCTGCTTATGCCGCAGCAGGAATAGCCGGCGCCAATCCGTTCAAGACAGGACTGTCTGCCTTTTCACTCGGCATTGGCAAATTGCTTGTTCCAATGGTGTTTGTCTATTCGCCTGCGATGCTGATTGTTCTGGATGATTATTTCACCTGGCAGGAATTTTTCCATACGGTCATTACCTGTGGCCTTGGCGTATTCTTACTTTCAGCGTCAGTTGCCGGTTACTTCCTCGTGAGTATGAATGGGCCTAGTCGCCTGCTCTTTGGCTTTGCTGGTATTTTCCTTGTGGCACCGTCATTTCAGTCGACGATTTACGCCATGTTCTTTGCTGTGCCCGTTCTGGCATGGCAGATTTGGGCCTACCGGCGCAGAGACCTATCAGACGTAAGGGCATGATGTAATGGCAGCTATTTTTTCTCACCGCCGAGCCTCCCCCTATCACTGGGGAGACGGCGGTCGGGGCTGGCCACTTGCGCAGTGTGATGCCTTTGAGGTTAAGGAAGAGGAAATAGCAGCAGGTTGTTCTGAGAGACTGCATAAGCATAAGAGGGTCTCACAAAGCTATTATATTCTAAGTGGCGAAGCGCAGGTCACGATAGATGGCAGAGTTGCACGTCTTGCGTCAGCAGATTGTGTCATGATAGCTGCTGGCAGCGCTCATATGATTTCCAATCAGAGCGATATGCCGTTGCGGTTGCTGGTAATGTCTGCGCCGCCTGTTGGCAATGACCGAACTGATATTGAGATATACGAGCAGGATAATGGGTAGTCATAAATCACAAAAACAAAGTGATGTTATTATTATCGGAGCCGGTATTATCGGCGTAAGCTCTGCGCTTCAGCTTGCTGAACGGGGCTTGTCTGTTACTGTCATTGATCGGCAGCCGCCTTGCGAGGGCGCCAGCTTCGGGAATGCCGGTGTAATCTCACCCTGGAGCTGTGTGCCGCAATCTGTCCCCGGCTTATGGCGGCGTATCCCAAAATGGCTTATTGACCCTGAAGGTCCGATTTTTATTCGCAAAGGATATGCAGCCTCTTTCTTGCCATGGGCTTTGCGGTTTCTTGCCGCTGGCAAGGCGGATAAGGTTGATGGTATTGGTGATGCGATGATGGCCTTAAGCCGTAATTCACCGTCTCATTATCGCGCCTTATTGTCTGATAGAACAGAAGTGGAGCTTATTCAAGATTCTGTCTATGTATTTGCCTATAAACAGGCAGAGCAGGCTAATCTAGACCATTTTGGATGGAAGATGCGGCGGCAAAGAGATGTGCCGCTAAGTCTTATTTCTGCTGGCGCGTTAAAAGAACGCGAACCAGATATTTCAGATGCGTATCAGGCAGCTATTCTCATCCATGAGCAAGCCCGTGCCCTGAACCCTTCTGCCCTTGGCAAAGCAGTTGCCGAAAAGGCAAAAGCCCATGGTGTGCAGTTTATTCAGGCTGAAACAAAAGCGCTCAAATCTGAGGCTGGCGGGTGGTTGGTAGAATGTCAGGATAGTGACTTTCGCGCCAATAACATCGTGCTGGCAGCCGGCGTTTGGTCAGCATCATTGCTTCGGCCATTTGGCTATAAGCTTCCCCTAGAAGCTGAGCGCGGATACCATTTATTATGTCGCAATCCAGGCGTAACCATTCATAATTCTCTGATGGATGTTGAACATATGTGTGTTGCCAGCCAAATGCAGGCCGGCATTCGGATTGCCGGAACAGCTGAATTTGCCGGTATCGAAGCAGATGCAGATAACCGCCGTGCCTTTATCTTCAAAAAAGCGCTGAAAAATTTATTTCCGGCAATTAATACCGAACAGGCAGAACCGTGGATGGGCCGCAGACCAACCTTCCCAGATAGCCTGCCTTGCATCGGACCGGTAGATGGTGTTGATGGCTTATTTGCTGCTTTTGGCCATGGCCATTTTGGCTTGAGCCAAGCACCCACAACTGGCCGCATCATTGCCGATTGTCTGACAGGCACCACGCCTGATATTGACCTGACGCCGTATCGGACAGACAGGTTCAAATGACCCAGAATTATGATGCCATCATTGTCGGAGGCGGCCTTATAGGCCTTAGCACTGCTTATGGTTTGGTGCGCCGCGGTCATAGCTGTTTGGTACTTGATGCGTCGGATACAGATTTTCGGGCGGCGCGGGGGAATTTTGGCCTTGTGTGGGTTCAGGGCAAAGGCACTGGTTTTTCGGCTTATGCTGACTGGACGATGCGGTCATCTGAATTATGGCCTGAATTACGCGATGAATTGCAGGAACAAAATGGCCAGTCTCTGGGGCTTGAACAGGAGGGCGGCTTGCATATCTGTTTGAGCCAAGCCGAATTTGATAGCCGCAAAGAGTCTCTGGACCTGCTTCGCTCGCACCAGAATGGCCGCTTTTCATATGAAATGCTGGACCGCAAAGCGTTGCTTGATATGCAGCCAGACCTTGGGCCAGATGTTGTTGGTGGCTCTTGGTGCCCGCATGATGGTCATGTTAACCCGCTTTATCTTTTACGCAGCCTACATGATTGTCTGCTGAAAAAAGGGGGCAGCGTGATTGTTGATGCGAAGGTGAGTGCTATCACCTATCAGCAGAGCCTTTTTGATGTCACGAGCACACAAGGTCGGTTTTATGCGCCGCGCCTAATTCTTGCTGCCGGACTTGGTAATCGTACGCTTGCGCCGATGGTTGGTCTGGAACAGCCCGTACGCCCCCAGAAGGGCCATATATTAGTTACCCAAAAAACCGACAAGCTTATTAAGCTTCCCATGACACAATTACGCCAGACAGCCGAGGGCAGCATCATGATAGGGGACAGCAAAGAAGAAGTCGGGTTTGATATATCGTCTTCTGCTGATGTCACCGCACAGATTGCAAGCCGCGCTCAGCGCACGCTACCCGCCTTAAAAAATCAACATATTATCCGTAGTTGGGCGGCGTTACGCGTTATGTCACCCGATGGCAACCCTATCTATGACCAGTCTGCGTCTCATCCGGGCGCCTATGCAATTACCTGCCATAGCGGTGTTACGCTGGCAGCTGCCCATTGCTTTGATCTTGCTAGTGATATCGAAGCGGGCTGTCTTGGAATTGGATTACAGCCCTTCTCAGAAAGGCGATTTCATGTTCCGGCCTAGCACTTCACAGAACAACAGCATTACCATCTATATTGATGATGAGGCCATCCAAGCAGTCACAGGGGAGAGCGTTGCAGCAATCCTCCTAAAGCAGGGCATTACAGCTGTTCATTCAGCCCCTGACAAGGCTGCCCGCGGTCCATACTGCATGATGGGCGTGTGTTTTGACTGTATGGTTGAGTGCGAGGATGGACGCAGTGAGCAGGCGTGTCAGCTCTATGCCGAGGAGGGAATGAAGGTATATTTGCCTGTTACCAAACAGACAGGAGCTCGCACATGAACGCAGCGCTACACTACGACCTTATTATTATCGGAGCAGGTCCGGCAGGGATGAGTGCTGCCATATATGCCTCAAAAAATGATATGACGGTTCTGGTGCTTGATGACCAGCCTGCTGGCGGCGGTCAGGTTTATCGCCATGTCATGCAGAATGCAGCTGCACAAAACAAAGCTCAGTTTCTGGGAAGTGATTATTGGTCAGGCCATAAGCTTGCAGATGAGTTCACGCGATCATCTGCAAGCTTATGGCCTGAAAGCCGCGTCTGGCAAATTACCAAAGAGCGAGAGGTTTTTTTCAGCCAGAAAGGTAAAGCGCATAGAGCCCAAGCTGGCGCTATTCTTATCGCAACTGGCGCTATGGAACGCCCGATGCCGATTACCGGTTGGACCCTGCCCGGTGTGATGACGATCGGGGCTGCCCAGACGATGCTGAAAACAAGTCATAGCGGGGTTGATGGCGCTCTTTTTGTAGGCTCAGGGCCACTATTTTATCTAACGATCTGGCAGTATCTGAACGCTGGATTTGATATTAAAGCGGTCATTGATACAGCCCCCGGCAAGATGTCACTGCTTCATTATTTTTGGGCCCTGCCCGCACTGCTTCAGCCAAGCATGCTGATTAAGGGATTAAAATGGCGGTCTGAAATCCGCCGTAAAACCCACTATATATCAGGCGCAACAGCAGTGTCGATTTCAGGCGA
>Ga0115564_10003559_pt1 | contig 12932 bp, 13 predicted proteins | sample COGITO_mtgs_1105_7_FD_88680 | JGI IMG/M metagenome (GOLD analysis project Ga0115564, IMG submission 88680) | Pelagic marine microbial communities from North Sea - COGITO_mtgs_110523 | ecosystem: Environmental > Aquatic > Marine > Epipelagic | place: Germany:Helgoland, sampling site Kabeltonne...
CACTAACCTCTTTTGCTGCTTCTAATGCTTTTAGGATATTAACACTGTTCCCACTAGTTGTAATTGCAATCAGCATGTCAGTATGTTTTCCAATAGACTCAATTTCTCTTGCAAATACACTCTCATAGCCGTAGTCATTACCAATAGCGGACAATGCAGAGCTGTTTGTTCCTAATGCAATAGACGCCAATCCAGGACGATCAAACAAAAATCGAGATGTAAATTCTGCTGATAAATGTTGTGCATCAGCAAAGCTACCTCCATTGCCACAGAAGATAATTTTTCCACCCGAATTTAAAGAAATAACACATCTGTCTGCTAAATTAACTACTTTCGACATTAAAACATTATCTTCAAGTAACGCGGTTTTTAATTTAATTGAGGCGGTTATTTCAGCTTTTACAATTTCAATATTCACTTTTAATTCCCTAAATTATACTTTCTAAGCGCTCTAATGCAATCCAAAATCCTTCACCACCATTTTTATGTCCTTGCCAAATTTCAGGAATAAATGATGCCTGTGGACACTCGTGTTGAAGTATCCTAGCCAACCTATCAAAATCAATATCTCCATCACCTATCTGTAGGCCCTCCCCATTAACTCCTGAGGCATCACCAAGGTGTAAATGACCAGTAATAGGTGCAATTAATTTAGCAAAATTATAAAAATCATGCTTAAAATGATTGCACATTAATTTCGAATGCGAAATGTCAAAACACATTCTCAAGTTTAATTTTTCGCACCAATGTACACATTCTTCGGCATGGACAAACAAATTCTGATAACGCTGGCCACCAAAATGCCACGGGAAAGGTGCCATAGTTTGTGGAATTAACTCGACACCATCTAAATCCAAAGCAGCTAAGCTCAACGAGAATCGTTCATAGTACTCTGGCAATTGCTCACTTGGCAGAGGCTCATCCATGGTAAAGCCACCAATATTTGCCACAATCATTGGACGCTCTACTAGTGGAAAATATTTTTTTAAAGACCGAGTAATATCTACAACGCGTTGTGTTTCCCGCACAGAATATTGACGATACTCTTCATCTGGGGAAGCTAAATCCATAAGACGACTTCCAGAAAAAAGCTCAGGTGCATGAACTACAAATCCACACTCATATTTCCCAGTCAAGAACTCTTCTATATTAAGGTCTAAATCTAAATACGATAGATGAAACTCAAATACATCAGGGGAAATCTTGGAATTATATTCAACAAAATCATGATAGCGAACGGGCACGCCCCAAGGACGGTTGAACTTATAGCTCTTAGGCTCAACCCTTGTGTCTCGAAGATCTGATGTATAAAAATATTCTTCTTCCAACATGTCACGCTGCACTATTCGGCCCAATAATTTTTCATAGTTTTGGGCAGATAAACCTTGGCCTGGACTCAGCACACTCAAATGCTGCGGCTCAATAACGGTGCCTTTTACTATATCTTGTGATGCCACCAAACTTTTAGCTAAATTTTCTCGATTTATCATTTCACCCTGAGAGATCGTCCTCTCAAGCCCATCACCCATCGCCTCTTCAATCTCTCGAATGCCTGAAACAAGAGCTTTAAACTCATCCTGCTCCAAACTTGCAGCATGATCAGGTCCTTCCATATTGCGATCAAAAGTAAAGTGTCGCTCTACAACCTTAGCCCCTAGACCAACTGCCGCAAGCGTAACCGCAATTCCTCTTTCATGGCCAGAATACCCTACCAAAGGGTGAATATCTTTGAGTTTCTTAATCCAATTAAGATTAATATCATGGAAAGGTGCTGGGTAAGTACTGTTGCAGTGCAGCAATACAAACTCAGCACTTCTCGAATTAAGAAAGTCAGTAGTAATTTGGATTTCATCGACAGAACTCATTCCCGTTGACAAAATAAGGGGCTTTTTGGTTGCAATTAAATTTGCAATCAACGGTAAGTTTGTTAAATCTGCCGAGGCTACTTTATAAGCTTTAACATCAAGCGTCTCCAGGGCTAAAATGCTGTCAGAGTCCCAAGGAGTACACATGTAAAGAATCCCCTTTTCCTCGCAATATTGAGCAACCTGCTTGTGCTCAGACTGGCTTAACTGAAAACGCTCTAGGAGGTCTAATACGTACTCAGTTCCAAGATCTTCTCCCTGCTTAGAAAGGCTTTTCTTTCTGTAAACTGATGACATATTTCGCATTTGAAATTTAACACAATTTGCCCCAGCATCATAAGCTGCGTCCACCATTTCTAAAGCTAATCCCAAGCTGCCGTTATGATTATTACCAATTTCAGCAATTACGAAAATTTTTGTTTCGCCCAAAATAAAATTTGAAATTCTCATTAATTTTTATTCCTTAATGAATGTTTTTCATTTTCCCTAGATATCCACGTTTTGAGGCCATCAGGCTCAAAACGAAAGGGCTGAACAGTTAACTTTTTTGATTTTAAGTAAGACATTAAAGAATGCTTTTTAAAAGGGGGAACATAGAAAATAAAAAATCCACCACCTCCAGCGCCAAGCAACTTGCCACCTAAAGCACCATTTTTTATGGCTCCATTATAAATCGTATCTAAATGGTCATTTGAGATCATACTACTGAAATTACGCTTAAGTTGCCAAGCTTTATCAAGACATTCCCCAAATTTTACTAGATCTCCTCGTAGTAAATACTTCCGAGTGGAATAAGTTAACTCAACATTCTGTGCCACTAGCTTTTGAATCAAATCTGAAGACATGGTCTCTTTTTGATCAATATGGATATTGCCTGAGTTATGACTGATACCAGTATCACATAAGAGCAAACTTTCCTCTAATTCCAAGGCTATATCGGAATGAATCCTAATGGGGCTGACTATATTTTCATCAGAGTGGAATTCAATAAAATTAAATCCTCCAAAAACAGCGGCATATTGATCTTGCCAACCCCCCGATACTCCTAAGTGTAATCGCTCTGCTTGGAAAGCTATCTCTGCTAGCTCATGTTGGTTCCAACGGTCGCTTCGAAGCATATTAAAACACCCCAAAACTACTGCTGAAAGAGTTGCAGAACCACCTAAGCCTGAACCAACAGGAAAGTCAGAGTTAAGGCTTAGTTCAAAGCCATATGTGGGTTGTACGACATGTAATAACGACTGAATCAATCCAAAAGGACTATCTTGCGAAATAGCATCATGAAGGCTTTGAGCAGTTAATGTTGCCCCCAAATCTAGTGAATTTATGATGATTTTAGTATCGTCACGGACACGCATAACACCATGACTATACATAGATATTGCTGTGTTGATAACAGCACCAGAGTTGTTTTCAAAATAATGAGTTAAGTCTGATCCTCCCCCACCAAAACTCACTCGTACAGGAGCTCTCGCACGAATGTACACGGGTTTTTCACTCTCTAAAGGTAGATTATTTTTTGAAACTACAGATTGCAGTTTTCCTAATCTGTCAATTATTGGTATGAATTGAATATGGCTATCTAATTGTTTTATTAATTGTTCCCTAGTAGCATTAACGTTAGCTGAATAAAACTTACTGTTTGAACACTCAGATATTGGCGAAGTAATAGCTACGCCCCTAATTAGGCCTCTCCTTATATCGCCATCAGTAGCAAGGCCTACCACTTCATTTTTTTTGTTAATAGTACATATAAAGCCTAACTTATTTGTCTCAATTTTTTCAAGAGTTTGCTTGATCGAAGCGTCGTCACTTATAACATAATTACCTACATCAAAGATCATGATTTCTTCCTAATTCAATCCAGTTACAAAACTTAAAATAATCTTCAGGAATCCCTATATCAATAAAATTTGATTTAGTTTTAACAACTTTAAGATTATTTTCCCTCACCAGTTCAGGTAGGACGTCTAACTCCATAGATGTATATTCATCAGTTTGATATTTAGTCAATACATCCGAAGTGAGGCAATATGCTCCAGCATTAATCCAACCCGGGTATTTGGATAATTTTTTTTCCATGAATTCCTTTACCAAACCATTATTTATCCTGAGCGATCCATAACGTGAGCAATCCCTTACCGAAACCGCCAACAATGAATTGGAACCTGACTTATTTAAATCTCTGAGACCTTCACCCAACCAAGTATCTGCGTTAATCACCATAAATGAATCAAATGAGTCTAGTTTATTCACAGCATGTATCACAGAACCACCAGTACCAAGCGGTTTGCTTTCAATAACAGATCGAATTCTCACATGACTAAAATTTCCAGAACTCTGCAACTCTCTAATAGCTTCCTCAAACTGCTCAGCCTTATAATGAAGAAGCAAGACTATATCCGTGACGCCTTGCTCAATGCAGTTGATTAGAATGTATTTTAAAAACGGCGCACCACAAACTGGAGCTAGAGGCTTGGGCGCTTCTTTTACAACCGATGACAATCGGGTACCAAAACCACCTGCCAAAATTAATAGTGGCCGCATTATTATCCCTTAACTTTTAGAAAGTTTTTTGCTAAATTTAAACTCGAAATTTCTATATAATTTTTTTCCACATTTGATGACACAACTGAACTTTGCTGGAAGAAAATATTGCAGCCAACTTTAGAAGATATTCCTGCCTCAATATCACTATTTTTATCACCAATTAGCACACTACTTCCAAGATCTAAGTTATAGTCTTTCGCAGCATCCATTATCATTCCAGGCATCGGCTTTCTTCTCCAATCATTTACCTTGTATTTACCTAACCCATGATCTGGGTGGCTTGGACAAAAGTAAACTTTGGTAATCAGGCTTCCCTCATCTTTAAAGATCCCACACATCCATCTTGTCAGTTCTTCAAATTCATTTTCAGTGTAATACCCACGGCCAATTCCTGCTTGATTGGTAATAACTATAACTAAATAACCTTTATCATTTGCATGTTTTACTAAATCAAAAATACCTTCAACAAATTCAAATTTTTCGATTGTGAATACGTACCCATAATCAATATTTATAACGCCGTCTCGATCTAAAAAAAGTGCTCGATTTACCATAAAAATATTTACCTACTACATCAATTTAATACAAAAAATCATTATTTATTAAGTTTATTGAATAATGCATGTATCCTTGCTCTTGATTTAGGATCTCTCATACCAACTGCCAAATTCGCACTTGATTAACCTAACTTATTTCCACAACTTATAAAGTGTTGTGCCAAAGAAAATAAAAGTTGTGGGCCAACATGATCAATTCCTGCAACACCGAATTTTATTTTATTATTCACTATATAGTTTTTCTTTTACATAATTTTGAATTTTTTTTAGGCTAAAAGCACTTTCATTATAGACTTCAATTGTGACAGGAGAAGAAATTAAATCCGGACTTTTCCAAAACCAAGCACTATCATTAAACGAAGTATTAGTATCAGTGAGACCGTCATTTTCACTTAAGTGAAACCAGCTTATTTTATTTTTAAGAGCGGACAATATATGCCATGGATTCATTTGCAAAGAATTGGCCGAAACTTTTAAATGGGCTAAATCAGCCAATACACTATAATCTTGACCTATATATTTAGAAAAAATATCACAATCCTGGCCAGTAAATATAAACGGGTGTTCTCGCCCAAAGGTATCAAAATCTATGGCTGATAAAACGTTATTTTCAATTGCGAGCTCAACACCTAATTTTTTTCCAATTACTCGCAATTCATTATATTCATTGCAAAATATTTTTACAGTTTCATTTAAATTTTGCAAACCGGTGCTTGGAAAGCCTTTACCAAGATCAGATACACACGGATCAAGCCTAAATGGTGCATGAATTGCATAAAGTTTAGAATGTAATTCTGAAGACCACCGTAAAGCATTTAATATAAGTTCTCTAGATTGAGATTTTATAATTTGATTGCTTGAACCTAAATTCAATACAAAATCTTCACCCATTGGTTTTGGAAAATAATTGTGTAATATAAATTTGCAATTTTCTTTTCTTAATTTTTTTAAACAACTAAGTGTTTTTGGAGAAATAATACCTCCACTAAGCTCAATATTTTTTATGCCTACTTCGTTAAAATTTCTAGCAGTATTCTCTACTAAAAACTGTCCAAAACCACCTGTGGATACGTATACTTCTTCCATTAGTAAGTTACTTTGCCTGTTTCTATTTTTTCTTTAAAATTTACAGCAGGTGTAAAAGGTGGATAAAACATTGCGCGAATAAACCGATCTACCATCATATTATCCCATGATGTATCAACAATACCATCATATGGAAGTTTGCGGGGATAGTAACTACCAATAACTTTCAACTGATCAGTAGGTAATAAAAACCCATTTATATAATCATCAAAAACTCTTAGAAAATACTTAAAAAACATAAAGTTTATCTTTGAATACAATGATTGTGCAGTATCTTTAGTTGAAATTTTACAAGATTTTTGGAATATGGTTCTCCCCTCATCAAATCTTTCAGAAATTTCATGAAATGTTATACCTGTTTCTTTTTCATCGTTAATTATAACCCAAGGTACTGAGAAACAGCCTTTGTAATTTGGTAAAAGTGATGGATGTAGATTCATACTATATTTTGCACAATCAACTACTTCTTTCGGAATAAGCACTCTTGCAAAAAGACTCAATACAAATTCTGGTTTAAAAGAAATTATTTTTTCTATACTTAACTCATCATAATCTGTAATGAAATAATTAATTTCTTTATCTTTCAAGTAATCGATTAGATTATCATTTGAGTTTATACTGTATGTGCGCACTAGTAAATCTCTTGCATTAAAGTCCTTTTTTTCAAATAATTGCCTTATACATAAAAGAGCAATATCACCAAATGCATCAATAAAAATTTTCATAAATAATCTTTATCAGTAATTTGCGCACCTTTGGAAATTTCATTGGCTGCTATTTTTCCAACTAAATCAAAAAATGCATTGCCACTTATCCCACCACCTGGTCGCATCATAGTTATAGCCTCTAGAGTAATAACCTCGCCCATTTTTATAACGCGAGTTGTACAAGCACTTTTACGCGAAACATTTCTCATTTGCCTTTCTTCAGGCTGCACTTCTTTATTTGATTTTCCCAAAATAGTTTCTGTAGCTTTTAGAGCATCAACAAGCTCCTTGAATTCAATAGGGTTTGATGATGCGAGATGATCAGGTCCCTTCATTGCTTTGTCCAAAGTAAAATGTTTTTCAAAATAAGTTGCTCCAAGGCTATATGCAATAGTGGCAGCCCTAGGCCCAACCGAGTGATCTGAAAACCCCAACTCTAAATTGAATGTTTTAGCTAATTCCACTATAACTCTTAAATTGAGACTTTGGTCTGAGCATGGATAATTCGACACACAATGCAACAACACTGGCGGTTTCGCTGCAGAAGCATAAATTTCAAGACACGATTTTATTTCACTTATTGTTGCCATTCCTGTTGCGATCAATGCTTGGGCATTTGTAGACGCAATTCTTTTATGTATTCGATGGTCTACGATATCAGCTGAAGCAGTTTTGATATATTTACAACCTAAATTAGTTAAATGATCAACACTATCTGGATCATATGGGGTTGATATAAAATCTAACTTAAATTCAGAACATTTTTTTATTGCTAAATCTTCAATTTCTTTAGAAATTTCAAGTGATTTTAACATTTTAAAATGAGATTCTTTTGGGTCACTTGTTTGCATCTGATATTCCACTTTAGGTGTATCTACTCGTGCAAGTTTATCAGCTTTGAAATGTTGAAACTTTACTGCATGTGCACCAGATATTGCGGCAAGTTCAATTAGTTTTTCAGTAATTTCAGTAGAACCGTTATGATTCACTCCAATTTCAGCTATAATGTACATTCTTTAACCTTATTTCTAGAATATGATTATTTAAACTGTCCGAATATACAGGCAAAGATAAACCATTTTTCTCCCATTTTTCCGCATTATCAATTCGTGAGCATTTATATTTTGAAAATGGTGGCATTTTGTTTAAGCAGTAGAAAAAATCACGCGTCTCTAAAGACGCTTTTTTTAATTTATTTTTTAATTTATTTTTTTCATACTCATCCAATCGGATATTATATAACCATAACCCGCGCTTTTCATTAACAATAGATGGAATAATTGAAGCTTCTAAACCAATGCGGATTAAAAATTGTTCCCACAAATGACATGAACGCTTTCGTTGCTCTAAAATAGAATCCAAACGATTTAATTGTGCTACGCCAACGGCAGCTTGCATATTTGTTAGTCTCAAATTAAACCCTACCACCTCATGCCAATATCTTTTACTGGGAGACATGCCATGATCTCTTAGTACACGCATTTTTTTTACTAATTTTGGATTAGATGATATACAAATTCCTCCTTCACCAGTTGTTAAAATCTTATTAGCAAAAAAGGAATAACAAGCAATATCAGATTGAGTTCCAACCAAATTGCCATTTAATTCTGCAAAATGCGCCTCAGCACAATCTTCAATAATCTTTATATTTTTTGGAATAAGAGTTTTTAACTTTTCAATATTTACAACATATCCATAACTATGAACAACTAATATAACTTTGGTTTTTGTAGTAATTGACCTAACAATTTGATCAATATCCATTAGCGGCCGGTGAGCTTCTAAATCCACAAAGACTGGATTGCCCCCTGCTAGAATAACTGAATTAGCAACGGCTCCAAATGTCAAGGTTGGTACGATTACTTCATCATCAGCAGATAATCCAATTGCTGAAAGCGCTAGAAATAACGCAGCAGTTCCATTTGAGCAAGACACAGCATGTGGGATATTATGTAATAGTGCAAAATATTGTTCAAATTTAGTTATAAATTCTCCACTACTAGAAATCCAGCTACTTTGGTAAGCCTTATCTATTAGGTTAAATTCATTTTCATCTAGTAATGGTTCTGCAATTGGTAAAAACTTTTCATACACATGCATCTCATCAATAATTTCACCATTTTTACCCAGCAGGGGTAGTGCGCGAATATTGATTTCTGTATTTTTTTTATTTACTATAGTTCCATCAAAACTACGGTGAGTTGGCTTAGGATTCATAACTTCTAACACATTCAGGTTATCAAAACCATTTTTAATTATCGCCCGCCGTATATCTCCATCTGTAATTGAACCAATAAGTTTTCCTAAATGCGTAATATACACAGTTTTGTATTTTGCCCCCTCAATTTCCTTGAGTATATCAATTATAGGCGTATTTTTTTCTACAACCGTCATAACTCAGAAGCCCTACTTTGTAATTTTTCCCATTGTTTTTCCATATTTCTCAAATCTTCAGCTGTGTCTATATCATTCAATAGAAATCTTGGTACCTCTTGAATTAAAAAATTAGTTCCATACATATCATTCGATGTTAAGAAATGCTCAACACAAACAATATCAAACAAGCCGTTTGGATAGAAATATTTCTGTAAATCCTGCGATCTTATTTGAAAACCATTTTGGATATATTCAGTGCCATATCTGCCACTACCACCAATTAACCATTCTGGTGACATTTTTTTAGGTACTTCAGTCACGCTTCGAAGAGACAAATTTTCACTGAGCGCCAATTGAATAGCTTTTTTTATAAGTAAGGGGGGACGAATAGGTGATGTTGGTCGCAATATCATTATATGTGAATAGTGTTTTTGCTCACTTATTAACCATTTAATAAAATGCTCAAGCCATTCAGGATCTTTTGAAAAATCACTTGCTAATTCTGGCGGCCTAAGAAAAGGTGATGATACTAAGCCACTACTAAAATCAGCAATTTTCGCACAATCTGTTGAAATAAACACTTCAGGAAAAATATCAGTATTGTTACAAAAATCAATTGTATGTTGAATTAGTGGCTTACCGTTAACTTTAACAATATTTTTATCAGGAATTCTTTTTGAATTTTTTCTCGCTGGGATTACAGCACAAATCATTTTATTTTTACCACAAGCGTTAAACTTTGTAATTATTTCTTATAACTATACTATGTATTTTGCTTTACATTTTATGTAAAGCATTGCTTCATGAAATCTACAAAGATAAGTTTTTAAAATTAATATTGTCACTAATATTAGCCTTTATCTAATGCAAAGAATAATCATTAATTATGCTATCATATACCGCAATTATACGTTCTTTTGATTTAGGGTCTTGCATTCCAACTGCCAAATTTGCGCTTAAATTGCCAAGCTTATTACCACAATCATAGATACATGCATCCATCATAACAGCATTAAGGCCTTCTTAACCACATGTTTTTTGAAAGGCCTGTCATGGATAGGTAAGAGCTCTTTGGGGATTGCCTCCGTTGCGGGCAACATTCCTGCACCCAAACCAGCCACTGGTATCACCACTTTTTAATAGGCACACATAATTCATTTTAATTAAGCGTTATTATCTGCATTTAAAAAATATTTAATGAATATGTTATTTTTTATCATTAAGAACATTACCAATGATTTTCTCTAGAGAATTTATTTCTTCCCTTAGCGCTTCAAACTCTTGTTTTTTACGCTCAAGAAATCTGCTTGTAATAAAGGATTTCTCTCGAATACCTTTTGGGGTTAGTAAATAAGAATATGATTTCTTTTGTGAATTTTCTTTAAAATTTGAAAGTTTAACAAACCCCTTATCAATAAGCGATATTAACAAATAATAAGCAGAACCATTAGAAATTCCAACTTTTTTAGCAAGTTCCCGCGAAGTCATTTGAGGGTTACTGCTTATTATTTGGAGCACTCTCAGTTTTGCATCTTCTTGATACTCTTTACGACGACTACCCATTAATAGCTACCGCACAAAGCTTTAAGACAAAACTCTGTAGTTTTAATATAATAATTAACAAAGTTATTTTCATAACGTTCAAAAATGAACATGTATATTATTAAACCTACTGTCAATGATATATATATTACCATGATACTAAATAATATATTATATTTATATAAAATTACTTTAAATTTTTAATTATTATGACAAAAAAATCAAAGTAAGTCTATTAATCTTAATTATTATAATATATTTTGTTCTAATATGAGCGATAATTCATAGGTATATTTACATGTCAAAAGAGTGGTTCATTTTACAATTCAAGCCGAATGCACATCATCAGGCAAACAAGAATTTAAACCAACAGGGTTTTGAAACATTTTTACCCTTAAATGATACCACTTCACGAAATGCATCCCGATTCATAAATGCTAATCGACCACTATTTCCAGGCTACATGTTTATCACATTTGATAGAGCGGAGTCCAAATGGCATAAGATAAAAAATACTTATGGTGTATCACGCCTAGTTACTTTTAATTCTAATCTTAAATCAATACCTGACATATTTGTTAACAATTTGATGAAACGGTACGATTTATCAGGTAATTTACTGCCTATAAAAAAATTAAAAAAAGGCGATCAAGTAAAGCTTTTAAAAGGCCCATTTGCAAATTTTGCCGCAACTGTTGAAAAATATGAAGATAATCAACGCGTATGGGTTTTAATGGATTTAATGGGTAGGAAGTCAAAAATACAGGCACCAACAGGTAGCCTTCAATTATCAGATTAAAATACTTTTCAAATTTTATATTTATTTGTTTTTGCCATATCCAATTGGGTTATGTTTCTGCCAACGCCATGTATCTTCACAAATCTTCTTTATATTTCTTTCTGGTTTCCAATTCATTTTTTCGTATGCCTTTGAGGAATCCGCCCAAAAGGCAGCAAGGTCTCCTTCACGTCGAGGTAAATATTTGAATTTAATCGTAGCACCAGATGTCTCTTCGAACTTTTTTAATAACTCAAATACAGTAGTGCTTTTTCCCCTTCCAATATTTAGTATTTCAAATTTATCTAGTATATTTTGGTTTAAAGCGCCTGTGTGTGCACGTGCCAAATCTACAACATGAATATAATCTCTTGCACCGGTTCCATCTAAGGTATCATAATCGTTACCAAAGATATTTAAATATTCACGACGCCTGTCAGCCACCTGTGCAATAAATGGCATCAAATTATTTGGTATTCCAATTGGTTCTTCCCCAATTTGACCAGATTCATGAGCTCCAACAGGATTAAAATATCTCAGAATTGTTGCCCTTCTTTCTGAATCTACCTTTGTCCAATCATGGATTATATTTTCAACCATCAACTTAGTGCGCCCATAAGGATTCACTGGATTAGTTGGATGCTCCTCATCATACGGTAAATATTTTGGCTTGCCGTAAACGGTGGCAGACGAAGAAAAAACGATGTTTTTGCACTTAGCTTTAAACATAGCAGAGAGAAGTGAAATAGAACCACCAACATTTACATCATAATACATCAATGGATCGGATACACTCTCACCAACAGCCTTCAAACCTGCAAAATGAATAACTGCCTCTGGTTTAAAAATACCAAAAATTTTACTTAATGCATTTGAATCTCGAATATCTGCATTTATAAATTGCAATTCACAATTAGTAATACCTTGAACTCGCTCAAGTGCAACTTCGTGGCCATTACAAAGATTATCAATAACAAAAACTTCATGACCAGCATTTAAAAGCTCTACACATGTATGACTACCAATATATCCGGCACCGCCTGTAACAAGAACTCTCATATTAATTTTTCAATCTTTTTGCGTATTCATATGCAGACGCACTCATGAAACCATCAACAGACCCGCAGTCAAATCTTTTACCCTTGAAGCGAATAGCTTCTAATAAACCATCTTGAGCTTGCAAATTCAACGCATCAGCTAACTGTATTTCTCCACCAGAACCTGCCGGCAAAGTCCTAAGTGAATCAAATATATCAGAGGTCAAAATATATCTGCCTATCGAAGCCAGATTAGAAGGCGCTTCATCCTGTTTTGGCTTTTCGACCACTCCTAGAACTCCATGACCATCAGATGAAGGAATGATGACACCGTACTGAGAAATATAGGCTTCATCCACCTGCATGACCGATAATTGCGAATTACCAGTTTTTTCAAATGCACCTACAAGATCAGCGGTAACACCTGGAGCGTA
>Ga0115564_10003562_pt1 | contig 12928 bp, 8 predicted proteins | sample COGITO_mtgs_1105_7_FD_88680 | JGI IMG/M metagenome (GOLD analysis project Ga0115564, IMG submission 88680) | Pelagic marine microbial communities from North Sea - COGITO_mtgs_110523 | ecosystem: Environmental > Aquatic > Marine > Epipelagic | place: Germany:Helgoland, sampling site Kabeltonne...
ATCCTAGACGGTGGATACTCTGCCATGATGCATCCAGGAACGTATGGACGCTCTATTCATACAGATGCTTTAAATTCTTGGAAACAACCCGGTGATATTACATCTATTCCTAGACTCGAAAGCGGAAACCCTAATCAGTCTGTAGGTTCTTCTACTAGATTCCTTACAGATGCTTCCTTTGTTTCGTTAAGAAATCTAAACTTATCTTACGACTTAACTGATGTAATTGGAAAACAATTAGCCATTGACAATTTACGCTTATTTGTTTCAGGTGAGAATCTATTTATTAACTCAGCAAGAGAAGGTTTGAACCCTCAATACAACCTAGGTGGTACACCAGCAGGAAATAACTATAACCCAGCAAGAACTATTTCTGCAGGTCTTAATCTAACCTTTTAATCCAACGTGAAAATAAATTCTAAAATTATGTTAAGAAAAACAAACTCAATGTTATTGTTGATCGGTGTATTAACACTAACAGCATGTACAGAAGAATTTTTGGAAACAAAACCAACACAATCAATATCAGCGGCAGATGCACTTGCCTCTGAACAAAATCTAACCCTAGTGCTTAACGGCCTTCACAGGCAGTTAATAGACACCTCTCCTTTATCTGGATCTACAGCAAGAGGAGGTGAACATTATTGGATACCTATGGATGACATGGTAACTGGTTCATTGATCCACTCTGCCAGAGGGAACGGATGGTTCAGAAGTGCATTACAATGGTTAAGACACACTATTGAGACCAGTGGTGATACTGGTCAACTGTGGTATGAACGATATCATTTCATTGCTACTTCAAATGCAATCATCAATCAGATTGCCGAACTTGGATTACCACTTACCCCAGAAATAAATAATATTTTAGGTCAAGCATATGCATACAGAGCATGGGCATACCATAAATTAATTACGCATTATGCTAAAGGATATATTATTGGAAACCCATCATCAGACCCTGGTGTTCCATTATTAACAAGTACTGAGGCTCCTTATACCAGTGCTCCTAGATCAAGTGTTGAAGAGATTTATACGCAAATTGAAGCAGATATCAATCAAGCTATAACATATTTTCAAAATGCATCTGGTCCATCTACAAAAGCAGACTTGACACTCAACGCTGCCTATGGTATTAAATCTAGAGTTGCCCTATCAAAAGGAGACTGGGCTACCGCAGCATCTGCAGCTGTTCTTGCTAGAGATGGTTACGGTTTAATGAACCAAAGCCAATGGCTAAGTGGTTTCAACTCGGTTAGTCTTCCTGAAGTAATTTGGGGTGGAAATGTAATTGAAACAGAAACTGTTTATTATGCTTCCTATTTCTATTATATGTGTCCTACCTTCAATGGAAGCCAAAATAGAGGTAATCCTAAATTAATAGACAAAAGAATGTACGACCGCATTCCCGCTACGGATTTTAGAATAAACATGGCGCTACCAACTGCACCCAACTCCAATTCTGCAGCCTCTAATGATCAAGGTGGTAGTGCAGCAAATGATCCTAATTATGACAACCAAGCAGATTTTTTAGCTGCCAAAGCAGCTATAGTAGCCCAGTATGGAATGACATCACGTCACAATACTCATCCATATATGCATGTAAAGTTTTTGCAGCAACAGCCTGGAACAATAGCTCCAGACGATATTATTTTCATGAGATCGGCTGAAATGTATTTGAACGAAATTGAAGCCAAAATAATGTTGAATGATTTGGATGGAGCGAGAACAGTGCTACAAACATTTGGTTCCTCTCGTGATACTGCATTTGATGCTTCCGCATTTACAACAAAAGAACAATTGTTAGATCAACTGAAATTTCAACGTTATATTGAATTGTACGGAGAAGGTTTTAGCTATACTGACCACATACGATGGGATCAAGGAATTGATTTAGCTGGAAGTGGAGCTTCTGAAGTACTCTATCAAGATGGATTTTTTCAAGCTAAACCATCTGTAAACGATGAATGGATTTGGAAAATTCCTCAAGCAGAAATTGATGCAAATCCAAATATTAGTCCTGCTGATCAAAACTAAGGTTTTAATTAGGCTTTAAAAGCGATTAACTTTCAAAAGCCATAAGTCATCAACTGACTTATGGCTTTTTTTATGTGAGATTCATAAAGTCTTTTTTGATGAAAAAAGTACTGGGAGTCAAATGTTAGAGACTATATCATTTTTGCAGAAAGTACTTCTGCAACCACAAAGGTACTTCCACCAACATAGACAACATCTTCCTCCTTGGCAGCTGATTTAGCGGCATTAGTCGCTTCTAGTATTGTAGGAAAAATCAATGCTGCTAAGCCATTCTTTTTAGCAAGTACAGCAATTTTAGATACTGGAATAGCACGGGCAATTGCAGGAGTACTTAAATAATAAATTGCTTTTTTCGGTAAGAGAGCAAAAATTTCTTCAATTGCTTTCCCTTTTACAAAACCTAAAACAATATGTAGCCTTCTTTTTTCTAGGCTTTCCAATTGAGGAATAACTTTTTCAAAACCTTCTTTGTTATGTGTAACGTCTACAATAATAAGCGGCGCATTGCCTATTGTTTCCCATCGGCCACGCAAGCCCGTATTTTTGACCACCCTAGAAAAACCTTCTAGAGCATCGCCATCCATTTGATCTCCCAGCAATTGCTTTAATGCGACAAAAGCTGTTCGTTTGTTTTCTTCTTGATAATGGCCTAATAGATCTAAACTTATGGAGGGTATAGCCTGTTCTTCTGCATAAAAGAGGCTAGCCCTATTTTGCTTTGCAAGCGCTGTGAAAATAACTTCAGTTTCAACTTGTTTTTTTCCAATAACTATAGGTACACCTGGCTTTATGATCCCCCCTTTTTCGGCTGCTATCATAGCCAAACTAGTTCCCAAAAATTCTATGTGATCTAGCCCTATATTGGTGATGACTGATAAAATGGGACGAATAATGTTGGTCGCATCCAAACGACCGCCTAAACCTACTTCGACTATAGCATAATCAACCTTTTCTTTTGCAAAATAAGCAAAAGCCATCCCGACCGTTATTTCAAAAAAAGAAAGTTTTTCAGCCAAAAAATAGGAGTGGTATTGGCGAACAAAATCAATGACAAACCGCTCGTCAACCTCAACACCATTTATACGAATACGCTCCGAAAAACACACCAAATGCGGTGAAGTATATAAACCCACTTTGTACCCTTTTTCTTGAAGCACAGAGGCGATCATATGCGAGGTCGATCCTTTTCCGTTGGTTCCAGCAATGTGAATGGAGGGAAAACTTGTATGAGGCTGTCCTAGCATTTCAGCAAATGCCTGCATTTTGTCCAGTCCTGGCTTGTAGGCAGATGCACCTTGATGTTGAAAAACAGGGAGTTGAGTGAATAGCCATTGGGTGACTTCTTCAAAAGTATTCATTACTCACTCAATTTAAAATTGATGACAACAAAACCCGTCTGGATTGTGGGGGCATTATTGTCGGGAAACCATCGATGTAAAAAAGCTGTTTTTTTTGCGGGCTCCAATAAACATGGATGGACATTGGTGCTTCCTTTAACGCCGGGCTCTGCAGTCATTACTTGCCCCTGCTGATTAACCGTTATGCGAACCACCACTATTCCTTCTTGATTACATTCTTGTGTAACCGCACCATTGGATTGTAGATTACGTCCGTTCAATCCAAATCCTTTTCCATTTCCACCCAAGCCAGCCTTGTTGTAATAACTATTGGCATAAGGGTTGCCTTCCGTTTTTCCTTTATCGCCTGCTACAGTGTCATTTCCCTCTCCTGCTTTTTCTTCTCCCTCTTGCTTTTTGGCATTCAAAACATTGGATAAAATACTTTTGGTTGAAGCAGCCACAGTTGGTTTTGGTGGCGTAGGAGGTGTTTTCTTCTCAATCTTTTTTGGCTCAACTTTTTTTGGTGTTTCCTCTTTGGGTGAAACTTTCTTGGGAACTTTCTTCACGACAGGAATAGATTCCTCTTTCTGGGTCAAAACCTTGGCTACCGCCTTTTCTGCTTGAGGCTCTACAGGGGTGGGTTTAAGCTGTTGAGGCTTAGGTTTGGGTTGACTTGCCACAGCTTTGGTTGGCTGAATTTTACCTTTACCTTGTGTACTTGTACCAAAGTTCACTTCCATCCCATAACTAATGGGTGGATCAAAATACTGAAGCCCAACAAATGATAATAACAATAGCAAAAGTGCTGCAATAATAGATGTCAGTACAGCAGATTTGCGTTCGTGTGGTGTTTTTAGGTACTTCATCTTATTGTGAATCTACAGCCAAGACAACCTTAATGGCGTTTTGATTGGCTATGTTCATAATGTAAACCACTTCTTCAAGGGCTACGGTTTTTTGGGCACGAAGAACAATTACCTTATCTTCTTTTTGGGAAAGTAAGGTCAACAATTCCTCTTTTATACGGGCTTTATTTACCCGCTTTCCATCAATAAAAAAACGATTGTTTTCATTGATTGTTACCGCAATTGATTGCCGGTTTTCGGTTTTCCCCTTGGCTTGGGGCAGTTTTACCTCAATAGTGTCTAGCTGTTTGGCCAGTGTAGAGGCTATCATAAAGAAAATTAGCAACAAGAAAACAATATCTGTCATTGAGGACATATTGAATTCTGGTGATATTTTATTGCGTCCGCGTAAATTCATTTAGGCAGCTGGTTCATTCAAAAGATCTAAAAAGTCAAAGGAGGTTGCCTCCATTTGATACACCACTTTATTGGTTTTTACCACCAAATGGTTATAAGTGATATAGGCTACAATTCCAACAATCAATCCAGCAACAGTAGTAGTCATTGCAGTGTAGAGACCATCAGACAATAATTTCATGTCAATATTTCCTCCTGCATTGGAAATTTCAAAAATGGATAAAATCATTCCTATCACGGTTCCCAAAAATCCAATCATTGGAGCAGCACCTGCGATTGTGGCGAGCACACTTACATTTTTTTCCAACTTATAAACTTCTAAACGACCTGCATTTTCTATGGTCGTATTGATATCATCGAGTGGACGACCTATACGAGAAATTCCCTTTGCGATCAGTCGAGCAACTGGCAAGTCTTCTTTGATACAAAGTGCTTGGGCCGCTTCAATTTTTCCTTGCCCAACGTAAAGCCTTATTTGATCCATAAAATTCTTATCAATTTTATTTGCTGCTCGAATAGCAAACCAACGTTCAAAATAGATATAGATAGCGATCAGAAGAAGGACAAATAATAGTCCAATGATGAGTTGACCACCTAATCCTCCATCACGAATTAATTCGATCAAGGACAAGGTTTTCTTTGCTTGCAATGGGCTTTCTTGAAAAAATATAATAAAGGCGCTTCGGATCATAGTATTTCCTTTTTATTTAAGAACGATAGAAAACCGAATAAATTATCCGATTTAAGCGATATATCCGCGTAAGAGCATAAAGGTTATCGAACCTGCTAAAAAGCCAATGAATGCTAACCAAGAAATCTTTTTTAAATACCAAAAGAAATCAATTTTTTCCATTCCCATGGCTACAACTCCAGCAGCAGAACCAATGATCAACATACTTCCTCCAGTACCAGCAGAGAAGGCAATGAAATGCCAAAGGGGATCATCCACTCCTTGAGAAAACATTCCCATAGAGGCGGCCACCAATGGAACATTATCAATGACAGCAGAACCAATACCCAACAACATGATCACAATATCTGTATTTGGAATAGCGGTATTCAAACTATCCGCAAAACCAAACAACATTCCCAAAGATTCGAGTGCAGCAACGGCCAATAAAATTCCCAAGAAGAATAAAATACTCGGCAATTCAATTTTGGATAGTGATTTGTGAACAGGACTGTTGTGCGAGGCATCGTCGTGATCTTGATCGATTGAAGTGATGCTTATTTTCGTCGCACTAAAAATCTCAGCAAAAGTCGCTACAATTGCCAAAGAGAACATCATTCCAACATAGGGAGGTAGGTGGGTTACCGTCTTAAAGACAGGAACAAATACAATTGCAGAAAGTCCCAAATACAACATGATTGCCCCTTTGGGGTGAATCGGATCTTCCTCTTGATTTTCAATTGCAGGGATATCTCCTTTAAAAGCGGGCAATAAGGATGCCACAAAGACAGGTACCACAACACAAACAATCGAAGGCAACAACAAATAAGCAATCAACTTACCAGTGGTGACTTTATTTCCAATCCAAAGCATGGTGGTCGTCACATCCCCAATAGGAGACCATGCTCCACCTGCATTGGCAGAGACAATAATTAAACCTGCAAACCACAAACGCGTGTCTCGGTCTAGAATTACTTTTTGCAAGATTGTGATCAATACTATGGTTGCAGTAAGATTGTCAATAATCGCAGAAAGGACAAAGGCTAAAATTGCAAAAATCCAAAGCAATGATTTTTTTGATTTAGTTTTTATAAAAGCTTTAATTGCAGCAAAACCATTGAAGTAATCGATGATTTCAACAATGGTCATGGCACCCAACAAGAAGATAATAATCTCGGCTGTTTTCCCTAAATGATGCAATAAAATTTCATCAATATGGGAGGGCACCAGCTGTTTTAAAGCTGTATCTACATCAAAAACAGGTAGATGCGCAAGCGCTATAATTGCCCACAAAATAGCCATCATGGCCAGTGCAGGAATTAACTTATCTACTTTTAAAGTATGTTCAAGTGTTATGGCCAAATAGCCTAAAACAAATATTGCAATTAATAGAAATTCCATTTAATTCAAAATTAGGGGACATAGCTAAATACCCTAGCGGTTAGATAAACGAAAATAGGAATTTAAATATAAACTAAAAGTTTCTAGGGGTAAAAAATCTTTCCACTGCTGTGATCCATTTTACTCCCTGTAAATTGCGCAAAACAATTGGGTTGATCTAAATCGCGTAAAACCCCTAAAAAAGCAAAAGCAATGGCTTCTTTAAACTCAATGATTTGCGAAGACGGAAGCACTACGGTTGCAGAAGACTCCCTTTCAATCATTTCTATTAAATACAGATTGTAAGCGCCTCCTCCACTAAACAAAACCTTTCCTTCAAGCGGTAAGTTTCTTGAAATTTCCTGAGCAATGTGGAAGCTATAGGTATGAAGCAAATCTTCTATCCTATGGCGGTTAAAATGTTGTAGCAAAGGAACTATTTCGGCATTCACCCATTCAATACCAAGGGATTTAGGGGTTGCTTTTTTATAAAAAGGAAGTTGTTGAAGAGCAGAAAGTAAAGTTGGAATTTTTTTACCTGCACGAGCTAGTTCTCCATCTCGATCAAAATCTAGCCCTAGTTTTTTTGCCAAGCTGTTCATGACTAAATTGACTGCACAGATATCATAGGCTTTAGGTTGGGAGGCCGTTAAAATTGAAATATTCGCAAAACCACCGAGATTAACACAGGCATCATAAGTGTTAAATAAATGTATCTCTGCGCCAGGAACCAAGGGAGCGCCCTGACCTTTTAGGGCAACATCGGCTGTTCTAAAATCACAAATCACCTTGCGTTGTAGTTGTTTCGCCAATAGGGGTAAATTACCGATTTGGTAAGTTATGCCATGTTGGGGCTGATGCAAAACTGTGTGCCCATGAGAACTTACAAAGTCGATTGAACAGTCTTGATGTTGTGCTAAAAAAGAAGCGATACGCTCACCTAAAAAAAAGGTGTATTCTCGATCAAGGGCTACTCTTTCTTCTGTAGCTAAATCTATGGCTGTCCTCAATTTCAATTCCCATTTTGGAGGATAGGGCACTGTGGAGGTCTCTAGCACCTCGAAAGACCACAGATTGGTTTTTATAAATTTTACAATGGCTAGATCAATTCCATCAAGAGAGGTGCCCGACATTACGCCCAAAACAGTAATTTCAATAGATTCCACGAATAGGATTGATTTTTTGTTAAAAGTAAGCTGTTTTTTACGTTTTTTTCAAAAGGAGACTAGTTGAATTGTGAAATATAAAAAAAAAGATTGTTCAACTGTAGAAGTCTTGAAAAGCAGAAAGTTTGATTCATCTTAGTCATCTCAAACTAGCATTTTAAATTAAATTTGGTATCCAAAAAAAACCAAAACAATATGCTGCCAGTAAAACAAGGACTTTATTCGCCTGAATTTGAGCATGACAATTGTGGCGCGGGCTTCATTTGCAGTCTCCAAGGAAAGAAAACCAATGATATTATAGGAAAAGCTTTGGACATCCTTGTCAAGTTGGAACACCGTGGTGCAGTAAGTTCTGACGGAAAAACAGGAGATGGTGCTGGAATTTTGATTGAAATCCCGCACGATTTTTTAGTAAAAAATGTTGATTTTAAACTCCCCGAATTGCATCAATATGCTGTGGGGATGACTTTTCTTCCACAAAAAGAAAATCAACGTAATTACTGTATTAAGATTTTTGAAAACGAAATACAAAAGCAGGGATTAGCTGTTTTAGGTTGGCGAAAAGTACCCGTTAACAAAAGTGTTGTCGGACGAATTGCCTCTCAAACCGAACCTCATATTGCCCAAGTTTTTATTGGAAAAGGAGATAAGTCATACACGGATCATGAATTTAACGTAAAATTATTCATCGCCCGCAAAATTGCAGAACACACCATTTATCAATCCAAACTATCTGAAGCAAACTACTTCTACCTGCCTTCACTCTCCACGCACACACTTATCTATAAAGGACTGCTTGTCCCTGAGGATATTGAACCTTATTACACTGACCTTTCTGATCCACTTGTGGTTACTCGTTTGGCATTGGTTCACCAGCGCTTCTCAACCAACACCTTCCCTACTTGGGATTTAGCTCAACCGTTTCGCTACATGTGTCACAACGGTGAAATCAACACGTTTAGAGGAAACTACAGCCGCATGCAAGCGCGAGAAGAACTCTTTAAAAGCAATTTGTTTGGAGAAGACATCAAAGAAATTTTACCCGTTATCTTAAAAGGAAAATCGGACTCATCCTCCATGGATATGGTGGTGGAGCTGCTTTTAGCCACTGGCCGATCCTTACCCGAGGTTATGATGATGATGGTCCCTGAAGCTTGGGAAAAACACAAATCTATGGATCCTGCCAAGAAGGCTTTTTACCAATACAATGCTTGTATCATGGAGCCTTGGGATGGTCCTGCCTCCATTCCTTTCACTGATGGAAAATTTATTGGAGCGCTTTTAGACCGAAACGGATTACGCCCTTCCCGCTACACTGTCACCAAAGATGGTTATGTGGTCATGTCATCAGAAGTTGGTGTTTTGGATATTGATCCAGCAAATGTTGAAAAGCACGGTCGCTTGGAACCAGGACGTATGTTCTTGGTTAATATGGACGAAGGACGCATCATCGAAGATGAAGAAATTAAAACGCAGGTGGCTACTGCTCGTCCTTATCAAGAATGGTTGGATGAAAATTTACTACCCCTTGCAAAAGTCCCTTATACAGGAAATCACTTAGAGGTAGAATCGGAAAACTATGAAACACGACTTCGTGTTTTTGGTTACACCCAAGAAGACTTCAAAACCATCATTCTTCCCATGAGTCTTCAAGGGAAAGAAGCCATTGGTTCAATGGGAACAGACACTCCTTTGGCAGTGTTGTCTGACCGACCGCAACTGCTTTACAACTATTTCAAGCAATTGTTTGCTCAAGTAACCAATCCACCATTGGACGGAATCCGTGAAGAAGTAGTTACAGACACCTCCTTAAGTATAGGGAATGACCTTAATATTTTTGATATTGGTGCAGAGCATGCCAAAAAGCTTAATATCCAAAATCCTGTTATTTCCAACGAAGATTTGGATAAGATCAAACACATTGATCATCCTGACTTTAAAACGGTTGTTATACCAACCCTCTATGAAGTTCACAAAGGAATGAATGGACTTGAAACTGCCTTGGAAGAGATGGTTAAGAGCATCGAAAAAGAAGTAGATAAAGGAGCTAATATTGTATTACTTACCGATAGAGGGGTGTCGAATTACTTTGCACCTATTCCAATGTTGATGGCATGTGCTCACACCCACAATGCATTCAAACGCCTAAAAAAGCGATCAAACTTTGGGATTGTCATTGAATCGGCTGAACCAAGAGAACCGCATCATTTTTCTTGTTTATTTGGGTATGGTGCAAGTGCCATTAACCCCTATATGGTAAATGAAATCATCGAAGACCAAGTTGAATCAGGAAACATTAAAGGTATCCCAGCCAATCTAGCCATTGACAACTTCAATCAAGCCATCGCCAAAGGAATTGTCAAGGTGATGAACAAGATTGGAATCTCTACACTTCACTCCTATCGTGGAGCGCAAATATTTGAAGCATTAGGCTTGAGCGAAAAATTTGTGGATCAATTTTTCTGTGATACTGCTACCCGTATTGAAGGAATTGGTTTATATGAAGTTGAACGTGAAATCGCACGCCGCTACAACAAGGCGTTCAATAAAGAAGGTCTTGGAGGTCTTGAGCTTGAAATTGGTGGAGAATACCGCTGGCGTCGCGACGGGGAAGCACATATGCTGAACCCAACCACTATTGCTAAACTGCAACAGGCGGTTAAACAAAACAAATGGGAAAGCTATGATGTTTATGCCAAAATGGTGAATGAACAATCGGAAAAATTAATGACCCTGCGTGGTTTATTTGAATTTTCTAGTTTTGACCCCATTCCGATCGAAGAAGTAGAACCATGGACAGAAATCGTTAAGCGCTTCAAAACTGGTGCAATGTCTCTAGGATCTATTTCAGCAGAAGCACACGAAAACCTCGCAATTGCCATGAACCGTATTGGTGGTAAAAGTAATTCTGGTGAAGGAGGAGAGGATCCTAAACGTTTCCAACCAGACAACAACGGAAACTGGCGTAACTCTGCTATCAAGCAGGTTGCCTCTGGACGTTTTGGGGTATCGAGTCATTATCTTTCATCCGCCAAAGAGATTCAAATCAAAATGGCACAAGGGGCCAAACCTGGAGAAGGTGGACAATTACCTGGACCAAAAGTAAACCCATATATTGCCTCTGTGCGAAACTCAACACCCTATGTTGGGTTAATTTCACCTCCCCCCCATCACGACATCTATTCGATTGAAGATTTAGCGCAATTAATCTATGACCTAAAAAATGCAAATCGTGAAGCCCGTGTAAATGTGAAGTTAGTGTCAGAGGTAGGTGTTGGAACAATCGCGGCTGGTGTAGCAAAAGCAAAAGCAGACGTGATCTTAATTTCTGGCTTTGATGGTGGAACGGGAGCATCTCCCCTTACCTCGCTAAAACACGCTGGCCTTCCATGGGAACTTGGGATCGCTGAAGCACAACAAACCCTCGTGATGAACGACCTGCGTAATCGAATCGTTCTTGAATGCGACGGACAAATGAAAACAGGACGTGATGTTGCGATTGCTTGTTTACTTGGTGCAGAAGAATTTGGATTCTCCACCGCTCCGCTTGTAGCCTCGGGTTGTATCATGATGCGTGCATGTCACCTTAACACCTGCCCAGTTGGAATTGCTACGCAAGATCCAGAGCTGCGTAAGAACTTTAAAGGTAAACCAGAACACGTGATCAATTTCATGTATTTTGTGGCAGAAGAATTAAGACAAATCATGGCTGAGTTAGGTTTTAGAACCATCCAAGAAATGGTGGGTCAATCGCAAAAAATTAATATGAAAAAAGCGGTCAATCACTTCAAAGCACAAGGCATAGATTTATCTAAAATCTTATACAAACCTGAAGTTGGACCTAAGGTTAAATTACACAATACACAAAAGCAAGACCACGGCTTAGATAATGTTATTGACTTTAAAATAATTCAAGAAGCTCACCCAGCCATCTACAGAAAAGAAGAACAACATTTAGAATTCCCAATCAAGAACACCGATCGAACTGTTGGGGCTATTCTTTCTAATGAAATTTCTAAAATTCATGGAGCAAACGGCTTACCAGAAGACACCTTAAGTTTAAAATTTACGGGAACAGCTGGACAAAGTTTTGGGGCTTTTGCCGCCAAAGGACTCTTTATGAAAGTTTCTGGAACCTGTAATGACTATTTTGGAAAAGGACTTTCGGGAGGAAAATTAATTGCTGAAGTACCCAAAGAAGCAAGCTTTAAAGCAGACGAAAATGTAATCATTGGAAATGTAGCCTTGTATGGTGCTGTTACTGGAGAGGCCTATATCAATGGAATTGCTGGTGAACGTTTCTGTGTAAGGAATTCAGGAGCAACCGCAGTTGTTGAAGGAATTGGAGATCACGGTTGTGAATACATGACAGGTGGAATTGCCTTGATCTTAGGCGAAACTGGTCGTAATTTTGCTGCTGGAATGAGCGGTGGAATTGCATATCTATACAGTGCAGATGGTACTTTTGATGAAAAGAAATTCAACCTTGAAATGGTCGAACTGGAAGACCTTAACGATCAAGACCGTGAAACGGTGAGGCGTTTATTGGTCAATCACAATGACTATACCTCTAGTACGAAAGCAGCGGCAATTTTAAAAGATTGGCCCGACAGTTCCAAGAACTTTATCAAGGTTATGCCGACCGATTACAAAAACGCATTAGCGCTTTTAGCAGCAGAAAAAGAAGAAGAACAAAAGGCTTAATATTATGGGAAAATTAAGAGGATTTATGGAATTCGATCGCATCAAAGAAGAAGCGATTGCCCCTAAAGAAAGGATAGAAAATTACAAGGAATTTACAATAGCACCCAAAACAGAACAACTCCAAGAACAAGGGGGACGCTGTATGGATTGTGGTGTTCCTTTTTGCCACAGTGGATGTCCATTGGGTAACTTAATTCCAGACTTTAACGATGCTGTCTATAAAAACGAATGGGAAAAAGCATTGACCATTTTACATTCAACAAATAACTTCCCTGAATTTACGGGCCGTCTGTGCCCAGCCCCTTGTGAAGAGGCTTGTGTTCTGGGGATTGTTAACCCTCCTGTTTCCATAGAATTAATTGAAAAATA
>Ga0115564_10003564_pt1 | contig 12925 bp, 8 predicted proteins | sample COGITO_mtgs_1105_7_FD_88680 | JGI IMG/M metagenome (GOLD analysis project Ga0115564, IMG submission 88680) | Pelagic marine microbial communities from North Sea - COGITO_mtgs_110523 | ecosystem: Environmental > Aquatic > Marine > Epipelagic | place: Germany:Helgoland, sampling site Kabeltonne...
GAGAATAGAAATGTACCGGTACCTGTGCCAAAAGTTTATACAAAAGAACAAATAATTCGTATGAATAATTGTGATCCATTATGGAATAATTGTATTAGGATAACTAGAGATTCTGAATTCTATACTTTACGAGGAACAGATAATGTAAATAGTAGAATGGAGAAAATTTATGATGCTATTCCTAAATAATTAATGAATCTTAATTATCTATTTTTTTTCCAAAAATAAATTTGAAATGGGTTTTTAAACTGAAAATATAATAAAAACCGTTGAATTATGTCCACAATTAACAGTATCGAACAACGAAACAATATCAGCATTGCCATCCTAGGCAGAGTAAGTTGTGGTAAATCGACTTTACTTAATAGTATTTATGTTAAGAAATATGCCGATATGAAAATGAAACGTGCAACTATGTTACCATTTGTATACAAAGAGGCAAACAAAGATATAATGGCTAATCCAACGTCAACTGAGATTTATAATGAAAATATTATGATGAATGCTCAAATCTATTCTGAGTCAACTGTTCTAACTAATGAAAATTGTAAAGAAATTTCTAATCTGGTACCAGGTATTGAAAACTTTCTTGATTTACCAGAAAATGTATTCCTAGATATTTATGATATTCCTGGATTGGATGATGCAACCACTCACGAAATATATTTTAATTGGGGCAAAGAAAATTTCTATAAGTTTGATATTATCATTCATGTTGTAGATATTCAGATGGGTCTTAATACAGAGGGTGAAGTTAAAATCCTAGACTTTATTACTGACTGTATTAAAATAGAAAAAGAAAAGAACGGTAGGAATGTTCCTATGTTTACTTTGATCAACAAATGTGATGATATGAATTACAATGCTGATTCTGATTCATTTGAGTTTGTTGATGAGGAACTCGAAGAAATGTACCAACAAATCGTAAGGACAACTGAGAATAATCTAACAACAAAAAATATGTCAGATATAGAACATCCATTTATTCCTTTCTCCGCAATTGATACATATATTTATAGGATGCTAGATAATGATCCAGATGTTGAATTAGATATGAAATTGCTTAATAAGTTTGGTCAAAATGAATTAGGTAAGACTAGATGGAATAGGGCATCAGAAAAGACTAAAAAGGCATTTATCAAAGACCACTTTGCCGAGTGTGATATAAATGAAACATTAGAAATGACGGGATACAACAAATTCAAAGGAGAAATTACTAAGTATTTGAATCCTAATAATCAATATAGAATTCTAGTTGAACGTCTAAAATATGAATTAAGTCAGGAATCAGTATTAAGTAAGAATATTACAAGAAATATTGATGATATGAAAGAATTAATTAAATTATATAATGATTATTCATCAAAAATCAATGTAATTGATGAGACATATAATAAGCAAGACCCACCCCGCAAGACTTCTAAATCTAAACCTCTGAAACTTGGCGACAAAATCTACGGAAAACAAAGTCGCAAACAAGAACAGATTCAATGTCAGGAAAAAAATAACAAAGAATTGATATTGAATATCATAATCGGACATATTGAGAAATGGGTTGAAACTATTTCCGACATATCAAATGAATCGGAAGAATCTATTGAAAGATTAAATGAATATAAAGAAATATTCTCATTACTTTCTAATAATATTTCAAAAGATAGTTTGACTAGTAAAATTGATGGTCTGACTGTCAATTCATTCACGTCAGATAAATGGTTGAAAACCACTGGTTTGGATGGGAGTCTTTATACTGTCAGAACATTAGGATCTCTGTTATCTAATATTAAGAGAGGGTATTCAAGCTTACAAAACACTTATTATACAAATAAGTTACTAACAGGAGTCAATGCTTATGACAATTTTCCAACAGATGTATATGATAATTTAGATAAATTGAATATGAATGATTATGATAATATGGAAAAAACAATTACAGATGTAAATGAATATATTCTTTCAAATATCAAAGAATTTAAGTTTAGTCCTGGTCATTTAATTTATAGCGGATATAGTTATATAAATCCAAATGTCATCATTCAATATTGTAAAACATTAATAGATAAGTATTATTATCCCAAGGAAAAACTAACACCATTCATTCATACTTATATTTTGAATAGGTACCATATGTATAAGAATAATCCTTACCTCCATATGGGATTTACTGTTGGTTCTGATAGTGAAAATATGTTTTACGCTTATACATATTTACTAGATGCTTGGTTAAGTGAATTATCTTCTACGAAAAATATCAGTAATACATGGAAGAATCTTTATATTATTAATAAGAGTTATTGTAGTTACCCATTGAATCCATTCTTATATTACTGTAAAGATGATATCTTAGCACTACCAATCTATCTAAAAGAATTAGAAAATATTAATGATAATGAGTCTGATATGTCTGATTATGAAGATGTTAAGGAATTAGGTGAATTACCTGATGGTATTCGGGTAAGAGACGGTCTTCCTATTGAATAATCTAATAATTCCCTTTAATAATTTTATTAAAAGTTTGCATACCTATTTTAATATTTTTATCATCTAATAGTTTATCTAATATTTTTTGTTTACTTAAAATATTATTATATTTGTTATAATAATCTTTGGCATATTTAACATCTTTATCTGTGAATTTTTTATTTTTTTTATCTTGTTTATCTTTAATAAATTCAAAATCTAATACGTCACCTTCAGATGTTTCGCGCCAACCTTTTATAAATAAGTTGCCGTAAGTAATTTGGGCATGACATTTTTTACATAATGGGATTAAGTTGTGTTTCTTATTTTTATGATGATGATCGAAGTTATCATTTTCATCAGCGTCGGCTTGTTCTTTTATATGATGTGTTTCTTCTGCTGAGTTATCACACATAGGCATAGAACATTCGTCCATAGTAACAGATTTGTTATAAACAGATTTTTTATCATTGATAATATTATTATTCTCGCCGTCAATTTCCATTTGTACCTTTCTGGCCAAGGAAATAAAATCTTTACCTAAATTTAGAGCATTACATACTGTTAAACCATAAATAGGTGGACCAGAACCTTCTTCTAATTTCCGATCATAAATAATAGTTTCGTCATCATTAGTAATTTTCAGATGATATGTTTTAAGATTAGTTAATTCTTTAACAATGGATATTTTATTAAGTTGGTGTAAATGTGATGTACAGATAAAAGATACATTTTTATCACATAAAATTTTAAGAGATGATGATACTATACTGAGAGCACTAGTAGTTTCTGTGCCAATAGCAAGTTCGTCTGCTAATACGATACTATTTTCATCAGCAGAATGTAAAATATCTCTCAATTCATTCATTTCAACAATAAATGAAGAATGTCCTGTGAATATATTATCTGTATTTAGAATTCTTGTGTATAATTTTTTATATGGATAGAATTTAAAATCTAATGCTGCCACGTAGAGACCTGCTTGAGCAAGAACAATATTTAAGCCTAATGCTTTCATCAATGAACTTTTGCCACAAGAGTTTGTTCCGAATAATAAAACGCCATCATGTTCTAGACCCAAATCAATATCGTTTGTAATATATTCATGTTTTACATTAATGAGTTCAATAATAGGATGTCTGATTTCTTTTATGCTACAAAATGACTTATCAGAATCAACAATAGTTGGTTTATAATATCTATTTTTTACAGAAATATGTGCAGCATTAGAATAAAAATCAACTTCTGATATTAATTTACAAATATTTTTAAGAGATACATTATATTTTTGATAAAATTCTTTAACTGATTCGTCCCAATATTTTTGATTTAAATAAGATAATGTTTTATTATATTTAATGAGATTATTTGAGATAGTTCCGATAATATCTAATTCAATTTTGGTACTACCTCCTTTAATATTTTTAAATGTAAATGATTGTGGTTGTAATGTATAAATTATAGTACCGTCATTATCTTTCACATTAATATTATGACCTGCTAAATTTTTGAATTTTTCTTTTAAAGTCAGTCCTCTAAGGGCAGTACAATAAATATAATAATTATCTTTATCAGTATATTCAATTTTAATAGGAAGTAAATTACAATTACTTTTATGATCAATAAATTTAGATAATCTTTCGCATATAAAATCAAGGTTTTTCTTGTTGTTTTCAATTTCTAAATCAATTTCATCAATTTCTTCATGAATAGATTTTTTGAATAGACTTCTTTCGATAATATTTGAAGAATTAACAGAATTAAAATTATCCCATTCAAATGTTGTATTTAATTCATTAATAAATTTATAATAAAGGTCTATATGTGAATTATATTTATCTAATTTATCTGATATAATTTCATTAGATTTTAATAATTTGATGGTATCTTTGACAAAATTATATGAAATAATATCAGAAAATAATTCGTCTGATTTATAATCATCTATTCCCATTTTTCGAACAGATTTTTCAATATCAGATATTTTAGATATTTTAGATCTGATTTTTAAATAAAAATCCTCTTTCAAGAATAAATCAATACATTCATATGATTCTATAATATCAGAAGGATTAATGAAAGGATGTAATAATCTTTCTTTGAGTAACCGTTTACCCAACGGAGTTTTACATTGATTTACAATCGTCAACAAACTATCGTTTTTCCCTGTATAATCATTATTATTAGAAATAATATTAATTTGTCTAATTGAATTCTTTGTTAGATTGAGATAAGAAATATTTTCAATTTCTTCTGGTAGGTCTAAATTTTGAATAATATTTTTTCTATGTTGGTAAACATATTCAAGTAATAAAATATAAGACATGACTGTTTCTGATTTAGTTGAGCAATGTATATTTTCTATACCAGATAACATATTATTAAATTTAAAAATCTTATTTAAGAATTCATTTTGAAAAGGTAACTTACTAAATTTAGATAATTTGTCACCGAAAAAATTAACGAGTACAGATTCGTGTGGAATATTGAAGATGTGAATATAATCATCTTTACTGAAACCAGTATCTACATTATGAATAATTACTTCGCTAGGCGAATAAATATTCATTAAATGTATTACCTTAGCTTCGTAGGCACGATTATTATACATATCATCTAATATGTGTGTTGTATAATTTCTACCAGTTGCAACATCAATAATTGATACACCGCATCCGTGATAGATTTTATTATTATTTTTATAATTCTCAATAAAGATACTCATTAAATAATTATTTTCGTTTGTATTGTATTCCATAGCTGTTCCAGATGAAATTACATTAGTAATTTCTCTAACTATGTGAGTACTTGAACCTTCTTGTTGTTCTATGATAACGACATGGTAACCGTCTCTAATAAGGATTGGTACATATTTAGGATCCGCTATTTTAGGCCATCCTATCATATAATGGGCGTTATCGGTATTGGGACTCTTGACACCGATAGAGCAATTAGTGACAGCAGAAATATCAGTCATATTAGGACCTTCATCGGTTAAAGAAGAATATATTTCAGAAAATCCCCCAACTTGCATGAGAACACACGCTTTACCATATTTATCAGTGGCGTCTTTATGATGTTTTAAATATTGATGTAATATATGTGATTTTGGTGGCATTATTTATATATTATAACGACATATTTTTAAATAATAAATGACCATTTACCATAGAAACAGAGTTAATTATTGTGTTCATAAATTTGATATTTAAATATAAATCACATATTAATATAGATAATAAATGGAAACATCCTTAACTAGTTATGGATATAAAGTTTCAAAAACAAACTTAACGACGGTACAAAGTAAAAAAATTAAAAAAGATATGACGATACTGCCTTATGTATACGATCCGGTAAAAGGTGGTCAAAATAAAGATAAAAAATTCAATATATTATTAGAATCACCTAAGGCATTTTATCTCCCCAGATTTTATGGAATTGAGCATTACGGTATACCGATGAAAAGCAAATTACCAGCAGGTCAAGATATTAATATAAAATTTAAGGGTGATTTAAGAGAAATACAAAAACCAATTAGGGATGCTTATTTGAAGGCAGCAAAAGATAAGGGTGGTGGTATTATCTCATTAAAATGTGGTGGAGGTAAAACTGTATTGGCATTAAATATAATTTCAACACTTAGAAAGAAATGTATTGTGATTTGTCATAAAAGTTTCTTAGTGGATCAATGGGCCGAAAGAATATCACAATTTTTGCCTGATGCAAAAATAGGATATATTCAAGGCAAGACTATAGATGTAGAAGGAAAAGATATTGTGATAGGCATGCTACAATCTATTTCTATGAAAGAATATGATGAAGAATTATTCAAACAATTCGGTATGGTCTGCTTCGATGAATGTCATCACTTAAGTGCAGAGGTATTTTCGAAAGCTATGCGGAAAATATCACCTCTATATGTATTAGGATTATCAGCAACAATAAAAAGAGCAGACGGAACTCAATATGTATTTAAATGGTATATAGGAGATGTAGTATATGAATCACCTGATGAAATAAATGACCACCGCGTGGAAACCCGATTGATACAATATGAATCAGAAGATGAAAAATATTGTAAAAAACAGACAATTTTTAACGGAACGACCTGTCGTCCTAAAATGGTAAATCAAATATGTGAATATAAAGAAAGAACCGAATTAGTCCTAAAATATTTATATAAATATTATGATGAAGGACGAACTATATTAATTCTATCCGAGAGAAGGGACCATTTAATAAATATGATGAATGAGATAAATAAATATTATGATAAAGAATCGGCCGGTCTTTACATCGGCGGAATACATCCTGAGATTTTAGACCATAATGCTACTTTAAGAGTTATTTTAGGGACATATTCATTCTTTTCTGAAGGAGCAGATATACCATCATTAGATACAGTGATACTTGCGTCGCCAGTGTCAAATGTTGAGCAGAGTATCGGACGAATTTTCCGGAAATATGGTGAACATCATAAATTAATATGTGATATAATAGATGTAAATATAGAAGGCTTTGAAAAACAATCAATAAAACGGGTGGCATTATATAAGAAAAAAGGATACGAATTATATGAAAATGATAATGAAGAAAAAATAGATTATAAGAAAAGGAATTATAAATCTAAGAAAGAGAAAGTCATACCTTTATATAAACAAGAATGCTTGCTTGATTAATATAAATAAATTTGAAAAATATTTAAATATTTTTATATTAACATTAACATTAAATATGTCAGAAGAAGTTGTAAGAGATTGGACGCTGTCAGACAATGTTTTCTATAATTGGAGCAAGCAAGCTATTATCCATCATCTAAATCGGTCAGGATTATTTGACAATGTGGTTGATTATAAGCAAGGGTCAAACGATGAAGATATCACCTATTGTCTAGACTCGTGGGTTGAAGGATCTAATGGGAGAATAGGTATGCAAAATCGAGTACAATTTGTTGAAAATAAAAAATCGGGTGTTTATAATCCTACCATTAGGTATGATAGACCAGGGTCGGGAAGACAGACCGAAATTTTTAAATTTAAAAAAAATTATCCCAAAAGAATAGGTATTCCATATCCAAGATTTTTAACATGGATTTTATATAATAAAACTAATAAAGAAATAATAGAATTAAAAATAGTAGATATTGAGAAATTTATAAGGAAATGGACTAATAATTTAGAAAATAATAATGAGTACCGTTTAGCACATGATTATACTATAAAAGATGTAGATGATGGAGCACAACGATTATTAGTTGTGAAAGATGAGGATATCGCTTACGCATATCCTTAGATATTATTTTCAATAAATTTAATTTCATGTTCATTTAAATTAAAATATTCATATATATTATTATATATAGGATTTTTTTTATATAACCAATTCATAACACGCCCATTTGTAAATTGTGAAGTTCTACATAATGAAAACATAAATTTATACAAATCAGAGTTATATAAATTTAATAATCTATCACCTTCTTCATCATCATCTACAACGGCATAATGGATATTATTACCAACACCGCATTCACCATTATCATAAGTTGGATTAATATATCCACTTCTAAATAATAATACTTTTTTAAGATTTTGTGTATTTAATTTATATTTACAATATTGAATATCTTTTGTTCCGTCTTTTTTTATAAAAGTTAAAACTTTATGACTATATACATCGTCTTGAATATTGATACAATCATCTTTATTTTTAATTAAATCTTTACGGATAAATAAATTATCATTATTCCAATCAAATATTTTATTCATAATATTAATTGTATCTTCACCTAATAATTGTGGCAATATTTTAATATCATTATTTAATAATATTTCGCTTTTATATATTTTATTATTGTATTTACATATAATTTTTGTATTTTTATATATAGGGGTATTTTCAATCATATAATATGAAAATGTGGATCCCACATTATTAAAGTGTTTTTTACATTCATTAACATTTAAATAACTAATTTGTTTATCTATCATTTGTCCATAACATGATACGGTACCTCCCATCCAACTTGATGGGGTAATAAATAATAAATATCCTTTTGTAAGTAATATTTTAAATGAATATTCTATAAATTTACACCATAAATTTGATTTACCATGTTTTGATTTACCATCTTTATTGTTATCTTGATAAGGTGGATTACAAATAGAAGCATTCATATATTCAATGTCCCATTCTTTTTTTATATCTAATTCTAATGTATCACCTGTATATGTATTATATTTAAAATCATAAATTTTCAATACTAAATTCCAATCGTCCCAACAATTTTGACTCAATTTAGATATAGCATGACAAGATAATAATTCTTTTGTGATAAAGATATTAATAGGTTCGATATCAGCGAAATAAATACATTCTTCTATTATAATACGGCATCGCTCTATTTCATCTTCAATGATAGTCAAACCATTATATAATTTTTCAAATATAGCCAGTACGAAATTTCCTTTCCCACAACATGGTTCAAGTATCTTTTTTGGTGTAGTCCAAAATGTATCTGGGATCTTTGAAATCATTTCATCTACACATTCAACTGGTGTAGGGATTTCAGCATGATCTTTTATTTGTTCTTTCGTAGGGATAAAATGTGCTGCTATATTTTTCCTTAATTCATGCGGATTTTTACTAGTATATAATTCAAATATTTGATTTAATATATCATCATTGTTATAATTAGACATATCCTCTATATATTTATCTAGACATTTATTTAAATGACAATCTTCGATTTTATACATTTTCTTTATTTGGTTATTTATTAATAGCATATAATTATCATTATTATATAGTAACTTTAGTATTTCAACATTAGATTTATTTTTATTTTCAGCATCCTTATATTCTTTTCTTAATAATAGACAACATAATTTAGATAAATATTCATACATGATTTTTGACCTATTAATAGGGGGGATTGGGTCAGTTTTAGAATCTTCATTGACAGGACTATCGTCCACACCATCGCTACCACCTCCAGCATTACCACCTAGAGAGTCAACTTGTTTTTTATCTTTACCGCCTTTATTACAATTTTGTTGTTTCCCTTGTAACACAGGATTAATAATCACATCACCATTATCCAATGATATTTTTTTAATATATTCTCCCAAATCATCATTACATATTATATTTTGAGTAATAGTATCAACTGATATTTCTTCTCTAAGTTTTTCACCATATTTATCAAAATATTCAACAATTTCTTGATTAAATCCACCAAAATTCATTTCATGGGGATTAAATATAAATATTTTTTCTTTATACAAATATTGTAAAATTTCCGAATAATTTCTATTATCATTGGATACACCCCTATAATCTCGAATACGATTACTTGTGTATAGTAATACTCGTTGAATATTTAAATCAACATTAATACCGATAGTTTTATCTTTTGCTTCTGTTAAAGATCTATAATAGGTTTGTTTACAATCATCTATATTAGTACCATTATCTAACGATATAGTTACATCACAATCATCATAAGTAATCCCAAGTTTACCTTGACCACCTAGTAATAATATACAACCTTTTTTATTACGATTTTTAGTATCGAGCATAGATTTTTCTACAAATTCTAAATATGATTTATTACTATCATCAGATGTATTTTTACTATTAGAATAGCATACATGATATTCAGTCCATAGTTTATGTTTTACTAAGAATTTGATTATAGTTCCTTGTAATAAATTAATATTACTATTCATAGGTAAGAATAATAGAAATAATTTAGGATTACCTTCATCAGATTTTCTCGAATTGTATTCTGTTTGTGTTTTTTCAATAATTCTCATAATAGTATCATCATTATGCATTGGATCAGATGAAATAATCATTTCAAAGAATCTTTTTAAATATTCAACTCCATGACTATTTTCTTCCAATTGAAATTCTGATTTATATTTGCAATCACTTTTTTTATTTTTCTTAATAGGTTTTAGAGATAATACAGAAGCACAATTATATCCATAATCAGTATCATTTTTAATATTATATTCATCTATTTTATTTATCATATCTACACATATAGTGGGTTGTAATAATATTTGTAAAGGACAATTATCATAATTATAATTATAATCACTTATATTAAATTTTGGTTTGCAATATTTAAAATGTCTTTTTAGCATTATATCAATGAAATTTTCATTCTCTTCCGAATTGTTGATTTTTCTCATATAATTTTCATCTTCAACAGTCCATCTATAAACACATTTATCAGGGATATTATAATAATATTCTGTTTTATTACTAGTACCAGATGCAAATATCTGAATTATATCTTTATCATAAATATTAATGATTTTATTAAATGTATTATCATTTGATGAATGAAAATGACATTCATCAAATATTTCCGCTTCAAAATCTAATTCTTTTAATTTTTGAAATTTTAATCCTTTTTTATCATTTTTAAGATATTCAGTGCTACAAAACACGACTCCTACAAAATCTCTATCAATTGATAAGAAATCTTTCTGTTTAATATGTTTAATATGTTTAAATTCATTATATTTATCTAATTCTTTTATAAAATTATCTATTGTATCAGGCACGGGGGTCATGATTAATATACGATTTTTACCTTTATTAAATAATTGCATACAATATAATAATAATGTAATAGTTTTTCCCGATCTGGGTTTATGAGATAAAACATGTATTAATTGTTTAGAGTTTAGATTATTTTTAAATAGAATATAAGCTAATCCTTGATGTAATTTTAATTTTAAATTTACTCTTCTACAATTTAAATATTCATCATTCATCCATTCAATGACATCATCAATATTGGATATATTTTGAGATTTGAGTTTATTTTGAAACATTTTATACGCAATCTTTACATCTTTTTCATCAAAGAGTAATTCGTTTTTCTGTAATTCCTTTAGAACTATATTATTTTCATCGTTTCTATGTCTATATTTATGATCTGTATATTTCACTTTATCTTTGACAATTAAAGATAATTTATATGGACATTTTTTTCTTAACATAGTTCTATCTAATTTAACTAAATCCGTTTCTCCGTGTTCTTCATGATATTTAATGCTTGTAGGTATCAGGAAACCGTCTAATTTATAAGTTCTATCAGATGGATTACCGCTTTGTCTAATATTCTGATCAAACATATTTTTATCATTAAAATTTGTTAATTCAATCATAACTGGATCGCATATATGATTTTTATAATATTTATCATAATTAATAAGATACTTACTTGCCATTAATATATCACATATAGTTTCAAATACAAATCCAGTAAAAGATGCATCAACTGTTTTTGATATTTTAATAATTTTTTCATATGAAACTCCTTTATTAATTTCATTTAAAATATCTTTTCTTAATTTATAAACTGTCATAATATATAAACAACTATTTTTCAAAAATCAAATTCAAACTTATATATACAATGCTATCGATATATTTATAATTAATGTAGTGTATTTACCATAAAAAAGATAAATATCAAATTTATTTTTTTATTAAATCTAGTAATCATCCCCTTCATATACTTTATTCTTTCTTTCTTTATAAACAATTTTTTCTTTATATTTAATAACTTCTTTAATTTCAGGTTTCACTCCAAGTATATCTGTAATTTCTTTAATCTGATTATTATTTAATAAATCTTTTTTAGTAAGTAATGTTTTAATCATACAATATATATACAATGAATTGTTATCACTTTCTTGAATTAATTTTAGTATCTCATAAATAAAATAATTTTCATTTTTAGGGATATCAGCGTCATCATTATTATCATTACAATCGAATAGTTCGAGAATATTGTCCATATCTGCCATAATTTTATATATCTATTATATATAAATGAAATTAGACTTAAATAATATTATCAATACAAAAATATTACTTATATCGTTAGCGTTGACTATATTTTTAAAATATATAATAGATAATGATTTAGAAAACAATATTATAATAAAAATATAGTATAAATATATAATGGAAGAATATTTAAGATATTTTATATCCGTAATTATAGGGATAATTGTGGCATGTTTTTTATATAATAATGTTTCAAATGATTTATTAATACTAAGTTTAGATTAAGAAATAAATATAGTTAGTTTTATTATAAAATATGGAAAATAGAGGCGGATCATCAACATCAATTGAAGAATTAATGCGAACTAGTAATAATTCAAATATGGCTGATGATGATAGTATAGTAAATAGTATTTTATCAGAAATAAATTCTGATAAAGAAAATATGCAGCAACAAAATCAACAACAGCAACAACAGCAACAGCAGCAACAACAGCAACAGCAGCAACAACAAATGATGCAGCAAAAACAACAACAACAACAAATGATGCAGCAACAACAAATGGATATGGAGAAGCAAAGACAGCATCAAATGATAGAAAAGAGGATTGCTGAAGAAAATGCTAATAAATCAAAAGGACCTGAC
>Ga0115564_10003578_pt1 | contig 12890 bp, 10 predicted proteins | sample COGITO_mtgs_1105_7_FD_88680 | JGI IMG/M metagenome (GOLD analysis project Ga0115564, IMG submission 88680) | Pelagic marine microbial communities from North Sea - COGITO_mtgs_110523 | ecosystem: Environmental > Aquatic > Marine > Epipelagic | place: Germany:Helgoland, sampling site Kabeltonne...
CCTGTTGTTTTTCGTTCTGCAAGGCGGCTTTGCCAGGGAAATCTTGTGGCTTGTCCAATTTGACAAAACGCTCAAGACCGGCTTCCAAAAGGCTGTAATCTGTGGACAAATCGCCTTTCCAAGCACGGTATCCTTTTTCAATGCGCAGGCTATTGAGCGCATACATGCCAAAAGGTTTGGCCCCAGCCGCAATTACAGCATCATACAGTGCTGGCATATTGGCATTTTGCGCATGAATTTCCCAGCCAAGCTCTCCGGCAAAAGACACGCGCAGAAGCGCGCAATCTTGCCCTGCCACCTGTGCAGCTTGATGGGTCAACCACCCCAAAGACAGGTCCGCATCCGTCCCCATTTTGGTCAAAACCTCGCGGGCTTTCGGACCCGTGACAATCAATGTTGAAAAGGCTTTCGTATGGTCCACCAGCTCCAACCCAGCGGGCATATCTGAATTGAGCACACCATAATCATGCCATTGCGCGCTGGCAGCGGTGATCAATGTGAAATGCTCCTCGGCGTGGCGCACAACCGACATTTCCGTCAAAATTCGGCCCCGATCATCGGCAAAATAGGCCAAATTCATACGGCCAATCTTCGGCAAACCGCCAGTAATTTTGCCGCGCAAGAATTCCGCAGCCCCCGCGCCTGTTAGATTGAAACGGCTGAACCCGGGCAGATCTAATACACCGCAATGATCGCGCACGGCCTCAACCTCTTGGCGGATCCGTTCAGCCCATGGGCCCTGTCGTTCCCAAGTTTGAGTGGCCTCATGGGAGGTGTCATCTCCCGGCTGCGCAAACCAATTGGCACGCTCCCAGCCGTTGTAAGCCCCCATCACGCCACCCGCTGCGGTCACCTTATCATGCATCGGCGAGAGTTTCTTGTCCCGTCCAGCCGGCCATTCGTGATGTGGGAAATGCATGGCATATTCATGACCATAAACTTCCATCGCTTTGCGGTCACAATAATCTTGATCCGTATAATCCGTATAACGGCGCGGATCGACCGCCCACATATCCCACTCGGTTTCCCCTTCCGTGATCCATTCTGCCAAGACCTTGCCGGCCCCGCCGCCTTGCGTGATGCCAAATGTGAAAACACAACCTTCATAAGCGTTCTTCACTCCGGGCATTGGCCCGATGAGCGGAAGCCCGTCGGGCGCATAGGGGATAGGGCCATTGATCACCCGGCCCACACCCTGAGAGCCCAAGATCGGAACCCGCGCCATAGCGTCTTCGATATACCACTCCAAACGCTCTAGATCGTCAGGATATAGCTGAAAGCTGAAATCCTCGGGCATTGGATCGTCGGGCGTCACCCAATGCGCTTTGCAATTGCGCTCATAGGGACCAAGGTTCAACCCGTGTTTATCTTGCCGCAGGTAATAGGAGGAATCCACATCCCGTAGCAGGGGCACTTTGCGCCCATTGGCTTCTGTCCATTCCTTCAATTCAGGAATTTCTTCCGTCAAAAAATATTGATGGCTCATCACCGTCATAGGAACTGTGCGTCCGCCATAGGGTTTGAACCATTCACCAACCCGTTGGGCATAATAACCGGCACAATTGACCACTTTTTCACAGCGGATGTCGCCTTTGTCTGTGTGAACAATCCATTCATCGCCCACCTGTGTGACGCCTGTTGCTGGGCAAAACCGCTGAATACTGGCACCCATATCCCGTGCACCTTTGGCCAGTGCTTGCGTGAGCTGGGCGGGGTCAATATCCCCGTCATCGGGATCCCAAAGCCCGCCGGCCAGATCATGCGTTTCCAAGAAGGGATAGGCATCTTTCATGTCTGAGATGGACATCATCTCAATGTCCAAGCCCTGATATCGACCCATCGTGCGTGCACGCTCAAACTCGAGCATCCGGTTTTTATCATGCGCCAAGCGAATAGAGCCCGTCACATGATAATTCATCGGATAGTCAACCTCTTCAGCCAAACCCGCATAAAGGCCCAGCGAATACCGCTGCATATTCATAATGGCCCAGCTGGTCGAGAAGGATGGGCAATTGCCCGCCGCATGCCAGGTCGATCCGGCGGTCAGCTCATTTTTTTCGAGCAAGACACAATCGGTCCACCCGGCTTTTGCCAAATGATAAAGAGTCGATACGCCGACAACGCCGCCTCCGATAATGACAACCCGTGCCGTAGTTGGAAAATCACTCATTTTGGTCTCCCTCAGTCGATAATCAAACGAGCTGCCAGCCCGCCGAGTAAAATTGCAGATATTTTGTTCAGAACGCCGGCCCGCCTGCCCAGCGCAGCCGCGAAATAGCCCGACCCAACACCAAGGCAGAGCGTGAAGACCGCTCCGTTCAGCAAAAATATCGCGCCAAGGATCAAGATTTGCACCCATATCGGGCCAATGGTGGGGTCGGTGAATTGTGGAATAAAGGCAAAGATAAAAAGCGCAGTTTTCGGGTTCGACACATTGATGAAAAACCCACGCCGCGCCGCTTGGCGAACACCGGGGCAGCTGCGCGCGCGCGCCACTGTGCTGCTGCGGCGCCAAACCTGCACAGCCATCCAAGCCAGATAGGCTGCACCGCAGATGCGAATGAGATCATAGGCCGCTGGATGGGCAAATAATAAAGCGGATAGCCCGGCAGCCGCGGCCAAAATATGCACCACGACACCTAGATTCACACCCAATGCCGCAGCCACGCCAATGCGCGAACCGCCAGAAAGACCGCTCGACATAATATAAAGGAAATCTGCTCCCGGCGTGATGTTTAAGATCAAGCCAGCAATTACAAATCCGGTGATCAGCGCAGGCTCAAATCCCCAAAGGATCTCCCATATCATTGAACAGCCTCCCTCATGCCGTGCTCCGCATGGAACTGCCACCGAGCAAAAGCCCGTAAACGATAAAGCAAAGCGCCAGCCCACGCCGCAAAGAGACATTGAAGACTTTGGCCATAGCCGATCTGCCAAAAGCCGCACCCAAGGCGGTATAGCCCGCATAGGACAGCGCAGTCAGACCCAAAGCCGTGGGCATAATCACCGCCATTTGATCCCAAATTGGCACATCAGGCTGCACGAATTGACTAAACGCGGCCAAATATCCGGCCACTGACTTTGCATTGATCGTCGCAATTGCCAAAGCGCGCCCATAGATGGAGCCGGCTGCTGGATTAAGCTTAGGCGGAGTGGCCGCCATGATCCAACCACGAATGCCCAGAAAAATCAAAACAACCGCACCGATCAGCTTGGCCAGGAAAAAAGCAGTCGGGGACGCCAAGAGCAGCGCGGTGATCCCATAGGCCGATAGAATCAAAAACGCAGTTGCTTGAGTCAAAATTGCCAAAACCGCCCACAGACCTCGGCGCAGACCGAAGCTCATGCCATTGTTAATGCAATTGACCGCATTCGGGCCAGGTGTGGTCACGAAAACCACCCAAAATCCCGCAAATATGATCCAGCCCTGAAATGTCATCAATACACCGGTGGTGCGATCACCCAGATCACCTGGCAGGGTTTATCTGTTGGGTTTTCCCAGCGAAAAAAATCACCCTTGATCCGAAAACTGTCACCGGGTGCCAAAAGGTAGTCTGCATCACCAATCCAGAGCTTCAATTGCCCAGAAAGAATATATCCCACCTCCTGCGTGGGGCGGGAGACCGCTGGGTATAGTTTTGCGCCCGGTTCAAATGTCGAATGGAGCATCTCAAAATCATCCGTCAAATCAGGAGAAAGCAGCTCTTCGACCAAACCTGCTTCTCTGCTGCCAATCGGACGCCGACTGTCTTTGCGGACCACATATCCAGCCTCATCGGCGGGCGCGGGACCGGATCCAAACAGTGACGAAATCGACACATCCAAAGCCCGAGCCAGGTCGCGCAAATCATTGACCCCGGGCTCGGACATATCGCGCTCAACCTGGCTCAACCAGCCCACCGAACGGCCAAGGGTTTGCGCCAGTTCCGCAAGGGTCAATCCCCGTGCCTTACGCAAAGCCCGAATATCAGCCCCAAGCGTGTTTAGATCTGTCTGGCCCTGTAGCATTGCGTGAAATTTTCCAGCATTTTTTCATTCTCAAAATCATCGTTGGCAGAAGATATGAAAAAAAGCAATAAATTTTCACAGGATTCTATCTGCTAAAAACCGAAGCAAGAATGACCTCCAAAGCCTCGGCATCTTCGCGGGTAAATGCATCAGCTTGATCGCTATCTATATCCAATACAGCGATCACATCACCCGCGCCGTTAAATACCGGCAGGACCAACTCAGATCGTGTCGAGCTGGCGCAGGCAATATGACCCTCAAAGGCCTCAACATCCGGCACCAACTGCGTGGCTCTCAAGCGTGCAGCCGCACCACACACCCCGCGTGAGAATGGTATTTGCAAACAGCCATGCCCACCTTGATAGGGGCCAATCTTGAGCATCTCCGGCCCGGTCACGCGATAAAAGCCTGTCCAATCAAAGCGGTCATCGCTGTGATGCAGCTCACAAACCACACTGGCCATAAGAGCAATCATATCGTCCTCGCCGGCACATAGGCTCGCGATGGTTTTGCTCAAGTCTTTGTAATTCACCCGTGCCATATCCGCGGCCTTCACATGCGTTCAATAGCAATGGCAGTGCCCTCGCCCCCGCCAATGCAAATCGCCGCGACACCGCGTTTGAGGTCATGCCGCTCTAGAGCGTTCAGCAAGGTCACCAAGATTCGCGCGCCCGAAGCGCCGATAGGGTGGCCCAAAGCGCAAGCCCCGCCATAAACATTCACCACATCTGGACTAAGTTCCATCTCATGCATAAAGGCCATGGGCACCACAGCGAACGCCTCGTTAACCTCCCACAAATCTACATCCGCAACCGTCCAGCCGAGACGATCCAGCAGCTTTCGCGCGGCCGGAACAGGGGCGGTGGTAAACCAACCGGGCGCTTGAGCATGGCTGGCATGACCCATCACACGCGCCCGCGCAGTGTAACCCTTTGCCGCGAGACCAGAGGCATTGGCCAGAACCAAGGCCGCCGCCCCATCAGAAATGGAAGACGAATTGGCCGCTGTCACCGTCCCACCCTCGCGAAATGCGGGTTTCAAATGTGGAATTTTATCTGGACGTGCATTGCCCGGCTGCTCATCCATGGCAACCTCGACCTTCGCTTTGCGCCCGGCCGATGTCACAGGCGCTATTTCAGCATTGGCCGCTCCGCTGGCCTGCGCGGCCAGAGCACGCTCAAGCGAGCGCAGCGCATAGGCATCTTGCGCGGCGCGAGAAAACTGAAAATGCATCGCACAATCCTCAGCAAATGTGCCCATCAAACGCCCTTTGTCATAGGCATCCTCAAGGCCATCCAGAAACATGCTGTCTTGCACTTGCGCATGGCCGATCCGCGCACCACCGCGCATTTTGGGAAAAAGATATGGCGCTTGGGTCATACTTTCCATGCCGCCCGTAACCATCACCTGACCCTGGCCCAAGGCCAATTGGTCATAACCCATCATGGTGGTTTTCATGCCCGAGCCGCACATTTTGTTGATCGTCGTTGCCGGGACATCTTCACTCAGCCCTGCGGCAAACCCCGCTTGCCGAGCTGGCGCTTGGCCCTGCCCACCTGGCAGAACGCAACCCATCAGCAACTCATCCACATCATGGGGCGCAACATCACCGGCAGCCAGAGCCGCTGCGATCGCAACACCGCCCAATTGGCTTGCAGGCACATCGGCCAAAGCCCCCTGCATCCCCCCCATCGGCGTGCGGGCCGCTCCTATGATATACACATCTTCCATGACAGGCCTCTTTGATATATTTCCAGCCCACTTATGACGCGGGCGGCACCTTGGGGGCAAGGCTTTGCATCAGAAAATCACAAAGCGGGCGCAGCCCCTCTCGCCTCCGCCGCACTATGCGCTATGTTTAGGTAAATACAACCTATAAGGCTCAACTGCAGATGCGCGATTTTCACCTCCCCGGCCGGTCGGCCGTCTTCGCAGCCAATGGCATGGTCGCGACCTCCCACCCTTTGGCCGCCGCGACAGCGATTGATATCTTAAAAGCGGGCGGTAACGCGGCAGATGCCGCGATTGCAGCGGCGGTTTTGCTGGGCATATGTGAGCCGCAAATGACCGGCATCGGCGGAGATATGTTTGCCCTGATCCAAAAGGATCCAAACGCCGACGTCGTCGCGCTCAACGGCTCGGGGCGTGCGCCGCTGGCCGCCAATGCAGCCGCACTGCGCGATGCGGGGCACAGCACCATCCCGCTGCGCAGTGTCGATACGGTGACTATACCCGGCGCAATAGACGGGTTTTGCACCTTAGCAAAAGATTTCGGCACCCTGCCCTTAAAAGACAGTTTGGCACCCGCCATTCATTATGCCCGTGCAGGGGTGCCAGTTGCTCCAAAAGTTGCGTTCGACTGGGCACAAAACACGCAAGCGCTGCAAACATCTGCGCGTGAAAAATATCTAATCGCTGGTGCCGCACCGAAACTTGGACAACTCTTTGCCGCGCCGGGCCAAGCGGCGGTTCTCGAGCGCGTGGCCGCAGAAGGTCGCGATGGGTTTTATACAGGTGCTGTGGCCGAAGATTTGCAAGCCAGTCTGCGCGCGGCGGGAGGCTGTCACACTCTGGAGGATTTTGCTGCGACCAAATCCACATACGGCACACCCTTGCGCGCCTCTTACAAGGGTGTGGAGATGCTCGAGCATCCTGCCAATGGTCAAGGCGCGACGGCTCTGTTGATGCTGAATATGATGAAGCATTTTGACATGGCCTCCATGGCTCCTTTTGGGACAGAGCGGGCACATATCGAAGCTGAAATTTCTAAATTGGCCTATGATGCGCGCAATCGCTTTATTGCCGATGGCGATTATGCCAGCCGCGTCGATCATATGATGGCACCCGAAACCGCCGCGCAGCTGGTTGGGTTGATCCACCCAAAGCGCGCCATGGCAGATCCGCATGGGCTGTCAGAGGCGATCCATAAAGATACGATTTACATCACCGTTGTCGATAAAAACCGTATGGCCGTTTCATTGATCTACTCAATATTCCATGCATTTGGATCTGGCATTGCCTCAAACAAATTTGGAATCCTGTTTCAAAATAGAGGGGCGGGCTTTTCGCTTGAGGCAGGCCATCCCAATGAGTTGGCCGGTGGTAAGCGCCCGATGCACACCATCATCCCCGGAATGCTGGCTGAGGGCGGGCGGATCACCATGCCCTTTGGTGTTATGGGCGGCTCATACCAATCAAACGGCCATGCGCGTTTCTTGTCAAACATGGTTGATTTCGGTTTGGACCCACAAGAGGCGATTGACGCACCGCGTTGCTTCTCCGACGTAGGCACCATGAAAGTGGAGCGCGGATATGGGCCACAGGTTGCGCAAGACTTGTCAGATATGGGCCATAAAGTCGAAATACCCGCCGGGCCGATTGGTGGCGCTCAGGCGATCTTAATTGGAGCGGACGGCGTGCTGCAAGGCGCGTCTGACCCCCGCAAAGACGGTTGCGCGCTGGGCTATTAATTTAGCTGAAATTGCAAAGGATAGGCGCCGTTTTCAAACGGACCGAAGATATCCTCAATATCGGGGTGGTCCACCGGGTCCCCCGATACATCCGCCACGAGATTTTGCTCGGAGACATAGGCAATATAATAGCTTTGTTCGTTTTCAGCCAACAAATGGTAATAGGGCTGATCCTTCACCGGTCGCGCCTCTTCCGGAATGGCTGCATACCATTCATCCGTATTGGAAAACTCTGGATCCACGTCAAAAACAACCCCGCGAAACGGGTGTTTTTTATGCCGCACGATTTGGCCCAAATGATATTTCGCTTCAGCTTGCACAGGTCACCTATTGATCGAACCTCCTTCTACGCGGATTTGGATCAAAATGTCTATGCGGTCACGCAAAATTGATACGAGTATTTGCCATGATACCGCAAAGAGCCGATGAGCTGCAAAGGCTCGATACCATTGCAAAATTTAACAAGTGGCGCTATTGATTGGCATAAAAGCAGGCCAAATTAACAAAAAGTGACCATGCCCATGAGCAGTATTCTTCGCAGCCTCGTTCTGATCACCCTTTTAGCAGGGTGCTCTTTCTCTGGTGTCCATAAAAATCCGCCTCGGAATTTGAACAATGCATGCTTGATTTTGGACCAGCGCCGCAGCTTCCTGCCGGCCTTTCGCGCGGCAAAGCGCAAATATGGCGTACCGATTTCGACGCAAATGGCGATCATTTGGCAAGAAAGCAAATTCAAAGCCAATGCCAAGACGCCAAAGAAATACAAACTTTGGATCATTCCCGCGGGCCGTCAAAGCTCTGCCTATGGCTATGCCCAGGCACTTGATGGCACTTGGAAAGAATATAAGAAAAGCGCGGGTCGCTGGGGTGCCAGTCGCACCAATATCCGTGATGCCGCTGATTTCATGGGATGGTATATGGCCCAAAGTCGCCGGTCTCTTGGCATTGCCATGTCCGACACCCGCAACCAATATCTCGCTTATCACGAGGGCCGAACCGGTTACCGCCGCGGATCATATAAATCCAAACGCTGGCTGGTAAATATCGCAAATGGCCTCGACCGCCGGGCGGCGATGTATAAGCGGCAATTGATCAGCTGTGGCAAGGGATAGCCGCCAGGCGTGCCGGCAGCAGGTATGAGCCGACCCTTTTCAAGCCTCAGTCGCTGCGCTTTCGCATCTCATGTTGGATGTTGAACAACATATTCGACAGCTTTCCACCTTCGGTCAGGCTATCTAAGATGATATGGGTTTGGCCGCCGGAATTGTCTTGCACGACCCATTGGTGCAGCTGCACCGGATTGTCATTGAAAATCAGTTGAATGAACCCATAATCAGGATTTTCCGGGTCTTGTAACGTCACCGCGGTTTGGGACTCGACCTCAAAATGCGCGACCACCATATCGCGTTGCGCCAAATCCACCTCCCGTTCCAAAACCAGATTCAACGGGGAGTGGCGCAGCGGAAACCGCAGAGGCTCATCACGGGACTTGGGATCAAAAACGGCCACCTGACCGCCACCAACCACAACCAAAGTGGCCTCTGGTGGGTCATATTCAAAACGAATGCGACCGGGCCGCCGAATGAACAGCCGCCCAGTAGAGGTTTCCCCCGTATCCGTGATTTGCAAAAACTGAGCCTCTGCTGTGGTCATCGCATTGAAATACGATGAGATCTCATTGAGGCTGATTTTTTCGGCTGCAACTGGGCTGGCCAGCACCATACAAAGGATAGAAATGATCTTCATATCACACTCTTAGCCTGTTTGCGAAAAGGTGGAAAGCCTGCCAGCATCACGATTGCGTCACCACAGCACCGCTTCAATTGTGCTCTGGCATCAAGATTTCCCTTTTACCCACATGATTTGCGGCGCTCACCAACCCATTTTCTTCCATCTGCTCCACAAGCCGCGCGGCTTTATTGTAGCCGATGGCCAGTTTTCGCTGGATGTAGCTGGTAGAACATTTGCGGTCTTTGGCGACGATTTGAACGGCCGTGTCATAGAGCGCATCTTCTGAGTCCGTATTGCCACCAAGCCCGAGCACCGCATCAATATCACTCTCGGTTCCCTCGCTCGGACCCTCTAAAACTCCAGAAAGATAGTCTGGCGGGCCGAAGGTTTTGAGATGATTAACGACATCTTCCACCTCTTCATCCGAACAGAAAGGACCATGCACACGCGTAACCTTGCCGCCACCGGCCATGTAAAGCATATCGCCCATGCCCAAAAGCTGCTCGGCACCCATTTCACCCAAAATAGTACGGCTGTCGACTTTTGAGGTCACTTGAAACGAGATGCGCGTTGGAAAGTTGGCTTTGATGGTTCCTGTAATCACATCGACTGAAGGGCGCTGTGTGGCCATGATAATATGAATGCCAGAGGCCCGCGCCATTTGCGCCAAACGTTGGATGCAGGCTTCGATTTCCTTGCCCGCCACCATCATCAGATCAGCCATCTCATCGACCACAACAACGATATAGGGCAGCGTTTCGGGTTTGAACTTTTCAGTCTCAAACAGCGGCTCGCCCGTGGCTTCGTCAAAGCCCGTTTGCACCGTGCGGCTGAACATCTCTCCCTTGGCCTGAGCATCTTTAACGCGGCTGTTGTAACCATCTATATTGCGCACGCCCATTTTCGACATCTTGCGATACCGCTCTTCCATCTCCCCGACCGTCCATTTCAAGGCCACCACCGCCTTTTTGGGGTCGGTGACAACGGGGCTGAGAAGATGGGGGATGCCGTCATAAACACTGAGTTCCAGCATTTTTGGATCTATCATAATCATCCGGCATTCTTCTGGCGTCAAACGATAGAGCAATGATAGGATCATCGTGTTAATCGCAACAGATTTCCCCGAACCCGTGGTCCCAGCAATCAGCAAATGCGGCATTTTTGCGAGGTTTGCCACAATTGGCTCACCACCGATATCTTTGCCAAGCGCCAAAGGCAGACGCATATTCGCATCACCAAAGTCACGCGCAGACAAAATTTCACGCAGAACACACATCTCGCGGCTCTCATTGGGCAGCTCAATCCCAATCACCGAACGGCCCGGCACTGTACTGACCCGCGCAGAGAGCGCCGACATAGAGCGCGCAATATCATCCGACAGACCAATCACGCGGCTCGCTTTTAAGCCGGGGGCTGGCTCCAATTCATACATCGTCACAACTGGACCGGGGCGCACGCTCACGATCTCACCTTTGACGCCGTAGTCATCCAACACACTTTCCAACATGCGTGCATTGCTTTCCAAAGCATCGTCACTCAAGACATGCCGCTCAACCGACGATGGGCTCATCAATAGGCTTAGAGGCGGTTTTACATAGGTTTGATCCACGGCCTTAGGTTCTAAATCCAATGTTGGCTGCGCTTCGGCAATCGCTTGGCTGGACGGTTTAATAGCCCGCCGCGCCCCATGTTGCACCACCTGCTTATGCGAAGCGGTGAGCGGGGGTTCGGCCAAATATTCAGATTGCGGCGGCACCGCTTGGTGCTCCTCAAGACCCTCGGGCTCATCCTCGATAAATGGCGCTTCCGGCGCAGGATGCTGCAAGATGATCGGAACCGGACCCGTGGGCCGGCCAGGTTTGGCGGTCACAATTGGAGTTTGCCCCTGCGCCGCCATGGCCGCTTGCGGATCGCGCGACCGAATGGCCTCGACAATTTTTCCACGAATACGATCCTGCATTGGATCACCCGCCCCGTCCAAGGAGCGATCCAAAACTGGCTCCATCGCGGCCTGCACAGGCTCTGACTCAACCCCGCGCTTCAGCACCCGCGCAAAAAGTGACTTAGGCTGTGGTTGCGGCGGTAAAGCCAGTCCCACCGGTGCATTTGGCACATCGGAATTGGCTCTAATCACGGATGCGACCCGCTCGGTTTCACTCTGCAACAAGGGATCCATATTCACATCACTGCGTTTAGCTGCGCGGCGCTCCTGACGGCCTCGCAGCCCGCTCCAACCACGCATCAAAACAAAAACCAAAGCCAAAATCAGCCGGCTGACCAACAAGCTCACGATACGGAAAAAGGTTTTAATTTCGCCGAAGATCAACCCGGTCACATAGCCACCGAGGATCAAAACCAAAGCGCCCAAAACCAGAGCTACGATATTTGCACCAAGAGTGACCGACCCAGGCAGCACCTGCAAAATCATGAAGAGCACCGTGTCACCAAACAGGCCGCCCATTGAAAAGCTATGTGACCAACTGCTGATAGGTGTGAGGGTTGCCGCATAAAGCGAGCAGAGCGCCCAAAAAATGGGTGCGTAGATCAAGCGCATGACCATGCGGTCCGCACCCCTATGCGCGATCAACCGCAGTCCCCATGCCACAAACGTCAGCGGAATACCCCAACTGCCGAGACCCATAATCTTGATAAGGGGCGCCGCCACGATGGCACCCATCTGCCCGAGCCAGTTTTGAATTTCCGGGCCACCGGCAGAAATCCAAGCCGAATCCCCAGGTGCATAGCTTGCCACAGCCAGGGCAAAGGCCACGCCCACTGCCAAAATAATCAAACCAAGCGCTTCAACGCCCCGTCTTTCTAAGAAAGCCTGTGTTGCTGCGTCCAAAAACGGATCACGCCCGCGGGTTGGATAGGCCATATGTACCTCAATATCATCTATATAAACAGTCACGCAAAATAGTTAATCCGCGCTGCATTTCTTCTTTTGGAGCCACCAAAGCGACCCGAATGTAGCCAGACCCAGGGTTCTGCTCATTTGCGATTTGCCCCAGATATGATCCTGGTAGCACCCGCAAACCCTTTTCGGTCCAAAGTTTCACTGCAGCGGCTTCGTCGTCTTCGACGGGCAACCACAAGAAAAACCCGGCTTCTGGCGAATTATAGGACTGAATCCCGGCAAAAATGTGGTCCGCCGCCTCAAATTTGCCACAATATAGTTGCCGGTTGGCAACAACATGATCCTCGTCTGACCATACTTTAGCAGAAACATGCTGGATAGGTCCAGCCACCGGACAACCGGCATAGGCACGCAGCTGTTTGAGTCGTGAGATATTTTTGGGTCCCGAGGCCACAAATCCCGACCGTAACCCCGGAAGGTTCGAACGTTTCGACAATGAATGAAAAGCCACCACCCGCTCAGGATCTGCCCCCATTTGCGCCACCACCTGCAAAGCACCGGGCGGTGGGGCGCTTCTGTAAATCTCGCTGTAACATTCATCGGCGAAGATTTTGAAATCATAAGTCTCCGCCAGATGTAGCAAACGAGACCAATAAGCCTCCGAGGCCACAGCCCCTTGCGGATTAGAGGGTGAACATAGAAAAAAGACCGAGGTTTGATTGAGCTCTTGGGGTGTTAATGCATCCAGATCCGGCAAAAATCCACTTTCCGCCCGCGCCGGCAGATATACCGATTGCGCCCCAATCGCCATGGCGGCAACTGTA
>Ga0115564_10003582_pt1 | contig 12883 bp, 9 predicted proteins | sample COGITO_mtgs_1105_7_FD_88680 | JGI IMG/M metagenome (GOLD analysis project Ga0115564, IMG submission 88680) | Pelagic marine microbial communities from North Sea - COGITO_mtgs_110523 | ecosystem: Environmental > Aquatic > Marine > Epipelagic | place: Germany:Helgoland, sampling site Kabeltonne...
TATTCAAAACGCGGGTGTTAAAACAGTCGCAACTGGTGGCTGCGAAAGCGCCTGTTCACTACTTTTTCTGGGAGGTTCTGAACGTTTTGTTGCCAGTAGTGGTAAAATTGGGGTTCATCGATGGGCTACTGATGAAGGCAACGCCGATGAAGTCGAAGCCCAAATGATGTCAGCTAAAATGTTGGAAATCACAAAGAGCGCTGGCGTATCATCAGATTTTTATATTGCAGGTGCGCGAACACCGGCAAGTGAAATGTATTATTTAACGCCCGCTGATCTCATCGATTGGGGCGTTATTAAATTGGTGAGTTAAGTGGCTTAATAAGTATCTTTTTGTGAAGATTAAATGATCAGCTGAGTAGAATTGGCTCAAAATCCACATTGATTGGCTGATATTCAAATTTATTATATCAGATAACCAGCTAATTGTTTGCCAAACTGTAGGTAACTCAAAATTAAAGAAGACGATTTTTAATGAGAGTAAATGAATGATAAATTATATTGAAAGTCGAAAAAGAATTTGTGCTATGATCCCCATTAAAAATAATTCGCAACTCTTGAAGCTTTGGAAATCAAACACAATAGGTGCCTCAAAATCTTCTGATATAAAGCTAGAGCAACACTTACTAATTGTTGCTGCTGTTGAGCAGGAATGGAACCGCCGAATTAAAGAATTGCTAGAGAGTGAAGCATTTAAATGGCCATCAACGGATGTAAGCGTTGGTTCTAGTGGTGGTAATTACGTACGACAAGATATTAGTGATCTTAAATTATTGGGATACACTGTAGGGCAGACTGACGGACTGCTTGCATCAGCTAGGAGGTTGATTTTGGACCTCTGTTTTATGGGACAATTACCCCCTTTTGATGGTGTGGCTGAGTTGGCTCAGTGGCCAGCTGCAAAGAGCAAATATCATCTAACCAAGATATTTTACAACATCGCGGAGCTTATGGAAAATTTAAAGAGAATGCCGTCTCGCGGTTATCACGTGTCCTTAACAGAGTGGGAAGATGATCTGAAGTATCTTCGTGAAGAGTATTACATAGGCTTTTTTCGTTTTGCATGGCACCGCAGATAAAGAGCAGTTGAAGCGTTTTGCGTTGGAAATTTATTCAGTTTTAAGCAAAAAATAAATAGAGGATTTCGAAGTGAATTTTAACTCATTTATGACAAGAGCTGACGATGAAGTTCTGCAAGAATTAATCGGTCCACAAACATTAAGAACATTAAATGCTGTGTCAGGTTTGCCACTGAATTTAGAAAAACAAAGAGAGATACTCTTACAACAGCATACATCGCTTGAGCTCCTGAAGACTAAAAAATCCAGAACGATTTTACTCGACATGCTTTCTAATTCTGAGGCAGAACTTCTGTTAAGTCTTTTTGGCCAGTCCGATAGAGAACCCCATCAGGCACTGATAGGGCTCAGTTATAATAGAGCTCGTTTCGATACGTTGCTTGATTTTTTCGAACTGCCTAAAGATACAAATAAAATTGATAGGGAAACAAAGGCAACGATCACAATTAATCCAAGTTATCCTCTCTTTGACCATCAAAGGCATGCTTCTCAAGAGTGCTTGGTGAGTTTAAACAAAGACCCATGTCGGGCTATTCTCCATATGCCAACGGGGTCTGGAAAAACACGCACAGCAATGCATATTGTATGTGAATTCCTTCGAAATAACGCGGATAAATCCGTCATTTGGCTCGCTCATTCTGAAGAGCTGTGTGAGCAGGCAGCTTCTGAATTTGAAGAGGCTTGGAGTTACTTAGGAAATCGTCCATGCGATGTGCAACGGTTCTGGGGCAGTTTGCAGGTAGATACTCAGGATTTATGTGGGCATTTTATTGTATCGGGGCTTAGTAAATTATATGCGTCTGTAAAATCTGATATAAATTTGATTTTAAAACTTGGAAAAAATGCATCACTTGTGATTATGGATGAAGCTCATCAAGCTATAGCACCAACTTATCAGACAATTTTAAACGCGTTAGTCGCGCCGTATCCAGACAATGCTTTGCTAGGACTGACTGCGACCCCAGGCCGAACTTGGAATAATCCAGAAGAAGATGAAAAACTTGCGAATTTTTTTGCTAAAAGAAAAATTGTTCTCTCAATTGACGGATATTCAAATCCAGTTGACTATCTCATTGACCAGAAATATTTAGCAAAAACTTTCTTTAAACCTGTCCCATATTTAAATGCGGCTCAATTTTCTGATGCCGATAATGCAAGAATTTCTGATGCTTTTGATATCCCACAAAGTATTTTAAATCGTTTGGCTGAGGATGAAAAACGAAATCTTCTTGTCTTAGATACCATAAAAAAATGTGTCAGAAAACATAAGCGAGTAATGGTATTTGCAGCAACTGTGGAGCACTCTGAAGCTTTAGCATACGTTCTGCGGACACAAGGGGTCTGGGCTAAGTCTGTGACAGGTAATTCCAGTCAATTAGACCGAGCTGAGGCGATCGAACAATATAAAAATTACACCGAGGAACCAAGGGTCCTCTGTAATTTTGGTGTTTTAACAACAGGTTTCGACGCGCCTGCAACAAGTTGTGCAGTCATTGCAAGACCCACAACCTCTCTTGTTTTATATAGTCAAATGGTTGGGCGGGCAACGAGAGGCTTACAAGCTGGAGGTAATGAAGAAGCTGAAATATTCACGGTAGTTGATAGTGCTTTGCCTGGCTTTGGGAATTTATCTGAAGCATTTGAAAATTGGGAAGATGTTTGGGAATCACAATAACGCCTTAGTTTACCACAGTGAAAATGGCATAATTTCCAAAATAATTGGCTGAGATTGAAAAGAAATTTTGGCATTTTGCCATTATTTTTAATTTAATAACAAGAAACATCTGATGGTCTAAACCAGGTTCGTATAGAGGATATAAAAATGACATTTTCAATTGTGCCACCACATCTTGCAGTAGAAGCAATGAGAGATAATGGTTATAAAACAGGTGCTTTTGCTTTGGCTGAACTTATGGATAATTCTATTCAGGCAGGTGCAAAAAATGTTGAGCTTTTGTGCTTAGAGGATGCTGTTGTAATTAATGGCCGGTCAGCTGATCGTATCGCTCAGGTCGCAGTGCTGGATGATGCCTGTGGTATGGATAAGTCTGTTCTGCAAATTGCGCTTCAGTTTGGTAACGGTACGCGGCTTGAAACTGAAAATCATACTGGCATCGGACGCTTTGGCATGGGGTTGCCAGCATCATCAATATCTCAGTGTAAACGTGTCGAGGTATGGAGTTGGCAAGAAGGCATCGAAAACGCCATTTATTCTTATTTGGACCTCAACGAGATTAAAGATCAGGTGATGTCATTGGTTCCGGAACCAACCCCAAAAGATCTACCTAATGTTTGGCGAAGTGTCGGTAAAAATTTTTCTAAATCTGGAACTCTAGTGGTTTGGTCTAAACTTGATCGATTGGACTGGCGAACAGCCAAAGCAGTAATTAACAACTCAGAGTTTATCATAGGTAGGATGTATCGGAAGTTTATTGCGTCAGGTAAAACTCAGATCCGAATGGCTAGCTATGTAATGGATGATTTAAAAAAAGCAAAAATTGATCAGTTAGCAAAGCCAAATGATCCAGGTTATTTAATGACGAATACATCAACGCCAGAGCCTTGGACGGAACCTCCAATGTTTGAAGAATGGGCAGATGATGGAGTGTCAATTCATAAAGTTAATTATCGTGGTGAGGATCATGAGGTAAGTATTAAATATTCGCATGCTAAAAAAAGTGCTCGTGAAGGAGTTAATCCGGGCAGTAAGGATCATGGTAAACACGCTGCTAGAAATCTAGGTTTGTCAGTCGTACGAGCGGGTCGAGAATTAGAGCTTGATGATGGATTTACAGACCCATCAGATCCCAGAGATCGCTGGTGGGGAATCGAAATTGAGTTTCCTCCAGCTTTGGACGAGGTGTTTGGTGTTACTAACAATAAGCAACATGCAAATAAGCTTTCTGAGATGTGTAAAATTAACATGAACCAGTTACTTGAGTTGGAAGATGTGAATTCGATCACAGAGCTCAAGGAACAATTAGAAGAAGAAGATGATCCAAAGGCAGTATTGGTTGAAATCGTAAATCAGATGCAAAGTCGAAGGGCAACAATAAGAAATTTGCTCAAAGCACAAACTAAAAATGAAAATAATGATGGAGCGCAGCGGCATCCAAAGCAAACGCCAGAAGGCCAAGCAACTGAGCTAACGGATAAACGAAAAAAAGATGGGTATGAAGGTAGTAGTGATGCTGACGAGGCTTTGTCGAAGGAGAAAAAAATGAAGGATATTGTTGGAGATCTTGTGGTGAACGCTGGGCTTGATTTAGTAAAAGCACGTGAGGCGGCAGCAGCTACAGTTGATAATGGGCAGAAATATTTGTTTGTTGAAGCAGATCTTGAGACCCAATCATTTTTTTCCGTACGGCAAAAAGGTGGGAGCATAATTATTGCTTTAAACACCAATCATCCGGCGTATGAAAACTTAGTAGAGGTGCTGGGGCAAGACACTAAAGATGCAAGTGAACCTGACTTGCGTGACAGATTGCAAAAAGCGTCAGACGGCCTCAAACTTCTTCTCATGGCTTGGGCGAGATACGAGGACGAACAGCCTGATGGGCCCAGACGTATGGGCGCTCAAGGGGCACGACTTGATTGGGGTCGTGTAGCACAACAGTTCCTCAGCATAGAGTAAAATCGCATCTAAATGGATCTCAGTAAGGCTTTGGCTAGTCATAATTAATTGGCCAAAGTTGCTTATGATAAATGCAAATTTCAAAATTTACGAGTTGTTCAGAAATGTTTTATGGCATTCTCATGCTTTCATACGGTTTCATAAAAGCTGACGGCAGACATAGAAGTAACAGACGAAGAAATTCTTGATTTGAATTTGTGGATTTTAAGAAATGAAGAAGTTCTTAAAATCAGTAGTGAAATGATAAGACTGAGGCACGAAACCAGCAAACAAAGCTTGGACCTAGACATGAAATTGCTCAGCAAAAATTTGAATTGTCAAAGATGATTCTAACATTGGCACAGGAGGGAATGAGTACGGCGAAGATTGCAAAAACATTAGAGACAAGCACGCGTACGGTATACCGACTGCCAAAAGCTGCGAATTAGTCATTCGAAATAATCGCAGATATGAGGGAAGCAGCTTGAATGACATCTTGCTCAGTTGTTTGTTCGCCGACGCCCATTCTTATGCTATTCCGGCTTACATCAATTTGGGTTGGCAGTGCGCCTAACACATAGCTTGGTTCAATGTTACCCGAACCACAGGCTGAGCCTGATGACACTGCTAACTTTGGTTGCAGTTTTGCGATCACATCTGCACTCTCAATATTAGGAAAGAAGACATTCAAATTACATGCATGTCGCAATTCTAATCCAGGCCCGTTTAGTTTTAATCCTGGAATATTGCTGCGTAGTTCTCTAAAAAGAGTGTCACGCACCCTTTTTATTGCTACGAAATCGAGTGAACTAAGATCTTTAAAAGCTTGTCCTAAACCAACACATAGCGGGAGTGGTAGAGTGCCAGATCTAATCCCATTTTGTTGACCGCCACCTAAAATAAGCGGGCGAAAATCACTTTGAAGATGAGCCGCAATGTAAAGGCAACCAATTCCTTGCGGACCACCAATTTTATGACCAGAGAATGATGCAACATCCACGTGATCGCAAATATCATATGGTAGATCTGTCTTTGCCGCCTGTGCAGAATCTGAATGGAAAATTACACCTGCTTCAATCAATAACTCAGAAATTTTGTCCAATTTTTGAATTGTACCGATTTCGTTATTTGCTGCGATGATGGAGCAAAATAACGTTGGTGTTTTCAGGAAGTCCCTCAGTTGTTGCTGATCTATGAAACCTTCTTTATCAACTCTCAATATTTTTAAATCTAAGCCAAAAACACTCGTCCAATGTTTCGCCGCTTCAATGACGCATTTGTGCTCAATTGCAGAAATAACAACCTGCTTCTTAGATTGCAGTCGACTAAGGGCACATAAAGAATAAATTGCAGTATTGTTTGCCTCCGTTGCGCCTGACATGAAGAAAATTTCATCAGGTTCGCAAAGTAGATGAGAGGAAATTTGTTCTTTTACTTCCTCTATTTTTCGATTCGCAACCATTCCTATGATGTGTTCAGCTGAATGGGGGTTGCCAAACTTTTTATTCCAATAGGGCTTCATCGCCTCACAAACTGATGCAGTCGTCGGTGTCGTTGCTTGATGATCTAAATAAATAATATTCATATTTCACACATACCAAATGTTGTTCAAAAGAAAAATCTTTTCTGCTGGTGAGTGTCACCAGTGATGGTTTGACTGCCGTCTGACCGTGGCCTAATGTGTGAGCAAGAGGGTTATATGATGAGTTTAAATTCGCAACTTCCAAAGCAATATTCGATCAGTTTTTCAGGACATGATAGTTTTCCGCTGCGTCACGGATGGCTTGAAAAGGCCTTTTATGCTGTCACTTCTCAATTTGATGTGAACCCTTTTACAGCTCAGGATTCCGTTGTGAAATTCGGTGTTGGTAAAAACATGGTGAATGGTATCAAACATTGGGCAACGGCGAGTAATTTCCTGGTTAAGGAAGACGAAGGGTATGTGCCGTCTGAATACGCAACTAAATTGATGACTGACTTAGATCCTTACTTGGAAAACGCTAATTCTTTATGGAAAATTCACTATGAGCTAGCGAAGACGTCTGGGAATACAACAATTTATTGGATTTTCTCACTTCTGAATGTGCAGTCCTTCAGTAAAGATTATTTGGAGTTAAAGTTACAAGAATTTTGCGTTGAGCAAGGTAAGTCGGTTCCAGCGAAAAAATCACTTCGAACGGATGTAAACGTAGCTCTAGCTCTTTACTGCCGTACAGGCGGCTCTAGAGATATTGGTGAAGACGATATTTCTTCTCCGTTGCACGAACTTAAGCTCCTCAGCGTGAATACTGATGGAAGTTATTCTATTAACACGAGCGCAAAAAAATCACTTTCTGACGAACTTTTTATGCATGCATTAATAGAATTCTGGGAAGAGGATAATCTGTCAGCAGGAACAAATTCAACATCGATTAGAGCTGATCGTCTAATCTATGAAGAGAAAGCCCCCGGCCGTATTTTTGCGCTTAGTGAATTTGAATTACTGGAACGAGTGGGGCGAATGCCTGCCTTGAGTAATGGAATGATTACAATATCAGAAACTGCTGGAGTGGTTCAAATCTTCAAAAACCAAGAGACTTACGATGGTAAGTTTTTAAAAAATAAGTGGATGGATAATGAATAGAGCTGCTCCAATTTTTTTGTCCGATGTTCTCCCTGTTAATGTAGAATTCTGCCGCTCCACTCGTATCGACACCGATGCGATTAATTCTAATGAGTTTGTATATTCTGATACGATAGATTCTTTTTTAAACACGCTTGGTGGGCATCAAGAAGGCGAAAACAAGCAAGGAGCCTACACTTGGACAGGTCCTTATGGCAGTGGTAAATCTACCCTTGCACTAAGTCTTCTTAGTATTCTGGAAGGAAGTGCTGAAGAGCGTAAAAGGGCTGCTGAAAAATATAATTCAGAAACTGCTGAGCGAATTTGGACGGCATTTTTGGCGCATGAGAAGCCATGGCAGTCGCTTACAATTATCGGGGACCGTGTATCCTTCTTTAAAACCTTGAGACATGCAGCTATTGAGCAAGGTATCGTAACAAAAAAGAACATCGTTTCACCAAAAGTGCTTGTCTCAGAAATTACGCAGTATGCTGAGAAGTTAGTTGATCAAGCTGGTCTGATTCTGTTTGTAGATGAAATGGGCAAACTTCTTGAGTACTCGATCAGCAATCAAGAAGACGTTTACATTTACCAGCTACTTGCAGAGGCCGCGTCCCGTAGCAAAGGCAAGCTAGTCTTTGTCGGGATACTGCATCAAACCTTCCAAGAGTATGCATCCAACGCCATTAAAAAGGTTAAATCTGAATGGGCCAAAGTGCAGGGGCGCTTTGTTGACATTAGTTTAAACTTGACGGGTTCAGAGCAAATTGAGCTACTTTCTAAGGCTATTAATTCAGAATTGGCTCCGACTTCTTTCAGAACAGTCAATGACGAGGTCGTGCAATACTTAACGGAGTTAAACCGTTCACCTTCAGAAAATTTCGTTAACATGTTGAATTCATGTTGGCCCTTAAACCCAATAGTGGCGCTTTGCTTGGGTCCCATAAGCCGCAGGAGTTACGGCCAAAACCAACGTAGTTTGTTCAGTTTTCTAAGCTCAGGGGAACCTTTAGGCTTCTCTAATTTCTTGAGTGCAACCGTTTATAACGAAGGGCACACACAAACCTACAAATTAGGTAATTTGTGGGACTACTTGAAGTTGAATTGGGGGAATTTGATTTCAGCGAGCCAAGATGCTTACTCCTTTGCGATTGTGACTGATTTGCTCAGTCAATTAGAGAGCTTGAGAGCTAAAGATAACTCTTTGTCACATGAACTCGATAATGCTGTCAAAGCTGTACAACTGTTGCAGATGACCAGGCAGCACACCGGCCTTCTTCCAAACGGAAAATCAGTTGCCTTGGCTCTTGAGATGCCCGAGGCTAATGCGACTGAACTGCTACAAGTTTTAGTTGAGAGATCAATCCTAACTTACCGTAGCTACAACGGTACGTTTGTTCTGCATGAAGGCAGTGATTTCGATCTTGAAAGGGCATTAGAACAGCAGTTAGAGAATTCGGATGAAATTGACCTACCGGCACTCTCACAGCAGTTTTTACCATCGGCAATTATCGCCAAGCGCCATTATTTGAAGACAGGAGCGCTTCGCTGGGCGACGCTATCATTGTGTAATGGTGATACCTTTAATTTTGAATTGAGCAGATTTTCAGTAGATAATGGTAATTTTTGTAAATTATTACTTTCACTAGATGACTTTAGTGACGAGATTGCACAAAGTGATTATCCTGAGCATATTTCTCAAATATTTGCTGGACGTGTCAGTGTTAGTGATGTTGCTTATGATACGCTCCGTGAATTTCACGCTCTGAAAAAGATAAGAGAATCGCGTTCTGAACTTGCACGAGACAGAATTGCACGGCGTGAGGTGAACGAGAGATTAGATGTACGTAGAATTGAGCTAGAAACTATTTTTTCTGAGAGCCTAGCGACAACAAAATGGGTTAATGTTAAAACGGGTCAGTCCCAACCAAATGCTTTGTTGAGTAAAATTGTTTCTGACTGTGCTGATCAAACCTTTTCATCTTGCATTGAAATTTCCAATGAGCTGATCAACCGAAATAAAGTATCTGGCAGTGCGAACCGAGCATTAAGACAGTTGCTGTACGATTTTCTTGAGCATGAAGGTAAAGAGAACTTAGGTTACACGAAGTTTCCTGCCGAACGAGCAATTTTTGATACAGTCTTCATTGAGCACGGTCTCTATGCAAAGCGTCATAGGTCATGGAAATTTATCACACCTGCGTCATCAAAATCTGTTTTTGGCAAAAAACTCGACAAGATGTTCGTCTCCACTTTGACGCTTTTGGAAAACAATCGCGAACGAATAGTGCCTTTCACAGAAATCCAGCACCACATTTGGAGTAAACCTCCGTTCGGCGTGAAAGCTGGCTTGTTTCCCCTCTTTATGTATATTTTCATCCGTTCGTATTCCTCAAACGTTGCCTATTACCGTGATGAAGTTTTCAGCACGCAGCTTAAGGAAGTTGATATTGATAACTTCATGAAGACCCCAAAATATTGTGGGGTCAGGTATCTAGACATGGATGGCCGTACTAAGAATATTCTTACGGACCTTGCGTCAATTCCGGCTCGTTTTGAGAATACGAACATAGTGAGCATTGAGGCACTTGATGTGGCTCGAAAACTAATTGCTATTTATGATGCAATTCCGAATTGGTCTAAGCGATCTGCAAAGGTCTCGGACAACGCAAAAAAAATTAGGAGTCTTTTTTCAAGAGCAAGTGATCCAGCACAGTTTACATTAGTGGATCTTCCAAATCTATTTGGTTCCATAAATGTAAATAATTCTGAAGAACGCAAAGATCTTTGTGACAAAATTTATCAAGGTTTAGATGAATTAAGAACGCTTCAGACGAAGTTTTTAGAAAGCTTACATTCGCATTTGATGAATGAGTTAGGTGTGTTTCCAGTAAATAAAACAACGATTACGAAGCTTCATGAGCGGGCAGAAACCGTACAAAAGTTGGCTGGTGATGCAACCATGGATTCATTTATAATCAATATAAAAGAACTGGCTGAAACTTCAGAAAATACTGAAAAAATAGCAACGCTTTTGGTTCTTAAATCTGCGACTTCGTGGATTGATAATGATGTAGATCGCATTATGGTCGAAGCTACAATGAAAGCTCGTGAATTTTTAAGCTTAGAGACTATGTCCCATATCAAAGGCAAGAAAAACTACCGTAAGGCAATGTCTATTGTGAGTTTTGATAGTCGATTAGAGCAAGGCAAAGTTACTGACGTAGCGGTTTCGGATGATGCTTTTGATGAAGGAGCCACTTTGGCAAAGGATCTTTTACAAAGTAAATTTGGTTCACGTTTGAAAAACAAAGAACAACTTGTTGCGATGTTCATTAAGCTGATTGAAGAGGAAACATTACATGATTGAAGATAAAGTGAAACATGTATTAGGCCTCTCAGGTGGCAAAGACAGCTCTGCGCTTGCTATATATATGAGAGACAATTTCCCTGACTTAGACATTGAATATTTCTTCACGGATACGGGGGCAGAGTTAGAAGAAGTGCACCAGTACTTAATAATGCTTGAAGGTTATTTAGGTAAAACTATAAACAAACTCGATCCTGATCGGGACTTTGATCACTACATGAAACAGCACAACAATTTCTTGCCATCGGCACAGGCCCGGTGGTGTACAGTTAAATTGAAGCTTCAGCCATTTGAAAAATGGGTTCAAAAAGAGTTTATTGAAAACGGCTTCAAAGTGAAATCTTACGTCGCAATTCGTGCGGATGAAAGTTTTAGAGAAGGTTTGCAATCTAAAAAAGATATCGAAACTGTACTTCCGTTCAGAGATGCTCATGTTGATAAACAAGGGGTTATTGAGATCCTGGAAAATTCAGGGTTAGGATTGCCAAAATATTATGACTGGAGATCTCGAAGCGGATGCACATTCTGCTTTTTTCAGAGAAAAATTGAGTGGGTTGGATTATTAGAACGCTATCCCGAAAAGTTTGAAGAAGCTAAAAGTATGGAAAAAACTGCTTTGAAAGATGGTTCACCATTTACATGGAGTAACTCTGAAAGCTTAGAAGAGCTTCAGGAGCCTGCACGTGTGGCACAAATAAAAGCAGATCATGCCAAGAAATTAGAATTAGTGAAAAAGAAAAAGAAAATTAATCCGCTGCGTCCCGAAGAAGGCTTCGTGGATTTTGATGAATTATATGGGCAGCAAAAAGTATGTTTGGCATGTCATAAATAGTTGAAATGTGCCAACTTAGTAATTTAATCTAACGATTTGCCTATGCCTTGGTCTTTCTACGCAGAGATTGTCATCTAACTCGGATATCAACTTAAGTAAGTTGGCTAGAATGAGCTTTATATCTTTTCTGTACGGAACTGGGTCATCGTATACAGAGTTGTGTAACTCCTTACTAAGCTCTCCAAAGCTTTTCCATCCTTTTTCTTTAACTGACGTAAATATCCAATCATATGCCTTGGTACTAATTAAAGCTTCTTTATTTCTCCACCTAATATCAGTTTCAATTGAGCCTATGGGAAAATCTGAAACATACAGGTCTCTATTTTCATCAAATAAATCTGTGGGCCATTCAATGGGTGTGCTTTGGTTTGTTGCACTACTTTTTATGGCATTTAGATGGATTTCCATTTTTTCCAGCAGTCTCATGTCTATATTGACGCCTTGTTTCCAAAGATTGTCCACTAACTCTAAATCATTTTCATCGATTGAACTTTTGAGACCAAATTCAATGTTATGGTTTTCAAAAAGAGCAATACCCCTCCCGGTGAGGTTTGCACTGCTAGCGAATAACACGTCATCAAATACATAAACTTTAGCGTGCAAAGCAGAACTCAGCTTCACTTCAATTCCATTCAGCACAGCTTTTTTCAAAGCGTCTAATGATGAAGCGCCATCTAAAAAATCAGAGGGTAACCCTCGTATCATTAGTTTCGTTGCCGCATTAAGTGCTCGATGCTTGACTAACCAATCGGCTGCAATTTCCGAATAAAAGGCCGAGTATAAAATGCATCTTTTTGAGCTACCGAGGTTTTTTTCTATATTGAGCCTAAGCTGTTTTCCATCAATTAACATTCTCAACCCAGTATTCTTTGAACTGTTTGTAGAGCAAATCTTGAGTGTCCGTTGTCAGAGTATTTGGTTCCAAGGTCGTCTCAAATTAAGAGATGGTCTGGCCCATCTTGTTGATATTATTATGCTGCGATTTTGCTGTGTTGCAAGCGCCGTGCTTCAAAGGTCTTTTGTTTGATCCTTTCTCTTTGTTTTAGAATGGCTTTGTCTCGTCCAAAGTAGACGTCAGACGGCGTAACGTTTTCCAGGCTCTCGTGAATGCGCTGTTGATTATAATGATCGACGAAGGCTACGACCTGGATTTTGAGGTCTCCGGGTAGGAAGTAATTTTCCAACAAGATGTGGTTCTTCAGGGTTTGATGCCAACGCTCAATCTTACCTTGGGTTTGAGGATGATACGGAGCGCCCCGACTTGGTTGCATCCCTTTATCTCGCAACCATTCAGCCAGATCTTGAGAGAAATAACTGGAGCCGTTATCACCAAGGAGGCGAGGTTTATGAACGACATGAAACTAGCCGCATCCTGACGCCTGCAAAA
>Ga0115564_10003591_pt1 | contig 12873 bp, 10 predicted proteins | sample COGITO_mtgs_1105_7_FD_88680 | JGI IMG/M metagenome (GOLD analysis project Ga0115564, IMG submission 88680) | Pelagic marine microbial communities from North Sea - COGITO_mtgs_110523 | ecosystem: Environmental > Aquatic > Marine > Epipelagic | place: Germany:Helgoland, sampling site Kabeltonne...
ATATGATATGGCTGGAAATGTTTCTGAATGGGTAGCTGATGTGTATAGACCAGTTGTTGATGATGAATTCAATGACTTTAACTACTATAGAGGGAATGTATACAAGAAAAATGAAATTGATAATGTTAGCAGAAAGGCTGTGATTTTAAGTAATGAAGAAATTGCATATAAAACTCTAACAAATGGTAAAAAAGTTGCTATTGGATTACCTGGTGAAATATCTAAAGTAAATATTGATGAAGAGGATACAAAGACCAGGACAAATTATAGTGAAAGCTACAACATTAATTATAGAGATGGAGATAAAAGGTCTACTAGAAATTTCTTAGATGAAGAAGGCGAAGGTGTCTCCAACTCTAACTCTGACGAGACAAGATCTATGTATAATTCACCAAATTTAAGAAGTGTAAATAATGTAAATGCAACGACATTGATTAATGATCAAGCAAGAGTCTACAAAGGGGGATCTTGGAAAGATAGAGCATATTGGCTAGATCCAGCACAAAGAAAATTTTACCCTGAAGAAATGTCTACTGATTTTATTGGATTCAGATGTGCAATGTCTAGAGTTGGATCTAAAAATGGAAACGTAAAAAAAACTAGGAATTAAAATTTAAATAGTATTGTACAAAAAACCCTAATCAATAGATTAGGGTTTTTTTTGTTAAATTTATATAATGAGCATTAAAAAAATATATGAGCTTTTTAAAAAACATAACTCGGTCTCCATCGATAGCCGAATTATAAAGCCAAACGATATTTTTTTCGCAATTAAAGGGCCAAATTTTGATGGTAATAATTTCGCATTACAAGCTATAAAAAACGGAGCATCTTATGTAGTTTCTGACAATCTAACTATTAAAGAAAAATCAGATAAAATAATTTATGTAAATGATTCTATTGAAGCATTACAAAAATTAGCTAATTATCACAGGAGACAACTAAACACAAATATAATAGCCATTACTGGAAGTAATGGGAAAACTACTAGTAAGGAGTTAATCTTAAATGTTCTAAAATCCAAATACAACACCATAGCAACTCAAGGCAATTTAAATAACCATTTAGGGGTTCCATTATCGCTACTTAGAATGAACCAAAACACAGAGTTTGGAATAATTGAAATGGGAGCAAATCATTTAAATGAAATTGCACAATTGTGTAAAATAGCTGAACCAGACTTTGGGTATATCACTAATTTTGGAAATGCACATTTAGAAGGTTTTGGATCAATAGAAGGAGTTATTAAGGGTAAAAGTGAATTATATAATTACTTGATTAAAAACAAAAATTTTATTTTCCATAATTCAGAAAACAAAAAACAAAAGTATTTAATTAATAATTACAAAAATACCTATTCATTTGGAATTAATTCTGAATCTAATTGTATTATAAACAAATCTAACTCTGAAAACAGGTTGAATGTTACTTATCAAAACAAAATTATTAAATCAAGTATATATGGAGATTATAATTTTGAAAATATTTGTATTGCTATAGCTATAGGTGAATACTTTGAAGTACATTTTAATGATATAAAAAAAGGAATTGAAAGTTATTTAGCTAAAAATAATAGATCTCAAATAACTTTAAAAGATAGTAATACCATTATTTTAGACGCGTATAACGCTAATCCAACTAGCATGAGTCTTGCTTTAGAATCTTTTAATAAAACATACTATAAAAATAAAATGATAATTGTGGGAGATATGTTTGAATTAGGAAAAGATTCAAACCAATATCATCAAGAAATTACAAACTCTTTAGAAAAAATAAACGATTCTATAATTTACCTCGTTGGTGAATATTTTTGCAAAACAAAACATTCAGATAGGATTAAATCTTTTTCTTCAACAAAAGAATTAATAAATAATCTATCAAAAACAAATGTTAGTAATTACTCAATTTTAATAAAAGGATCAAGAGGAATGCAATTGGAAAAAATTATTGAATTTATATAATATTTTGATTATTTATGGAGACCAATTACAACGAAATTTTAAAACAATTAGATCAAATTAAACCTTTAGAATACGCGAGGAATCGAAATTTTATTGATGGTTCTGTAACTAGATTATCTCCTTATATTTCAAGAGGGGTTATATCTACAAAACAAGTATTAGATCACCTACTAAAAAAAGGATTTGAGTCAAAAAAAATAGAAAAATTCATACAAGAATTAGCATGGAGAGACTATTGGCAACTAATCTGGTTAGAAAAAGACATTAATTTTGAAATTAAAAACCCACAAAGTGAAGTCTATCAAGAAGGCATTTCTCAATGTATTGTAGATGCTAAAACAAATATTGAGGCTATTGATAAATCCATAAAAAATCTATATGAAACAGGTTATATGCACAACCATCTAAGAATGTATGTTGCAAGCATATGCACCAATATTGGAAAAAGTCATTGGAAACAGCCTGCAAAATGGATGTACTACCACTTAATTGATGGTGATTGGGCTTCTAATGCACTAAGCTGGCAATGGGTTTGCGGAGCAAATAGTAACAAAAAGTACATCGCAAACCAAGACAACATTAATAAATACACTTATAGCAATCAAAAAAATACATTTTTAGATACTTCATATGAGGAGATAATGAATATTGAACAACCCTCAAACTTCAAATTAGTTAACAATGATATTCTTAAAACTGAATTTCCAGATTTAGAAAAAATTTTTATAGATAATAGTAAACCAATTTGCATATATAATTATTATAATTTGGACCCTGTGTGGAGAACAGATATAAATGCTAATAGGATACTATTAATTGAACCTAGTATTTTTAACAAATATCCAATTGGGAAGAAGGCTATGAATTTTATGCTCGCACTTTCAAAAAACATCCCTTCTATCAAGTTATTTGTGGGTGAATTTGATGAATTAGAAATTGGAGATTTAGAAGTTTATTTCAAAGAGCACCCTCTTAATTATAATTATAAGGGTATTAAAGATAGTAGAGACTGGATAAGTAGCGTTAAGGGATATTATCCTTCATTTTTTAGATTTTGGAATAAATTAAAAAAAGAAAAATCATTTTAACTTATGCCAAAGAACTTACCATTTAAATTGTGTATAGTTTGTGGACTTCCTTTTAATTGGAGGAAAAAATGGGCTAAAGAATGGGAAAATGTGAAATATTGCAGTCAAAAATGTAGAAAAAATAAAAAAAAGAAATGAAAAATATAAATATATTATTTCCCAATCAACTTTTTAAGGCAAATCCATTACTAGAAAAAGAAGGAGATTTTTTACTGGTTGAAGAAGTACTGTTTTTTCAACACTTTAAATTTCATGTTCAAAAATTGATATTTCATCGTTCATCTATGAAGTTTTATGAAAGTTATCTGTTAAAAAAGAAAAAAAAAGTGCTTTACATTGAACAATCAGAAAGTATTTCTGATGTTAGAAAACTTATTCCTTTTCTAAAAAAAGATGGTTATGAATCTATTAATTACCTAGTTACAAATGATAATTATTTAGAAAGACGCCTAACAAGTAGTGCTAAAGAAAACAATCTTGATTTAATAGTTCACGATAGTCCAATGTTTCTAAACTCCTCTAAAGATTTAGAATCTTTTTTTAGAACTGATAAGAAAAAATTTTACCAAACATCGTTTTATATCGAGCAAAGAAAAAAACTAAATGTATTATTAGATGAAAGTGGTAATGCTGAAGGTGGTAAGTGGAGTTTTGACACCGAAAACAGAAAAAAATATCCAAAAACAAAGACTGCTCCTATTATTGAAAAACTAAAGGCAGATAGTTTTTTTTTAGAAGCAAAAGAGTATATAGAAAATAATTTTAAAACTAACCCAGGAGATTTTCCTGAAAAGCCTATATACCCACACTCCCATGATTTATCTGAAAAATGGTTAGATGTTTTTTTAGAGGAAAGAATGCAGGAATTTGGTCCTTATGAAGATGCAATGGTTCAAAAAGAATCTTTTTTAAATCATAGTGTAATATCACCACTATTAAACTCAGGTCTTATTACTCCAAAACATGTAATTGAAAAAACACTATCATTTAAAGACAAGTATCCATTAAATTCTTTAGAAGGTTTTTTAAGACAGATAATTGGGTGGAGAGAATTTATAAGAGGAGTTTATTTAGTAAAAGGAACACAAGAACGGACTACCAATTTTTTTAAATTTAATAGAAAAATACCTGCATCATTTTATGATGCAACAACTGGCATATTACCAATAGACGTGACAATTAAAAAAGTACAAAAAACCGCATATAATCACCATATAGAAAGACTAATGGTATTGGGTAACTTTATGATGCTATGCGAATTTGATCCTGATGAAATATATAGATGGTTCATGGAGCATTATATAGATGCATATGATTGGGTAATGGTTCCAAATGTATATGGGATGAGTCAATTTGCAGATGGTGGACTAATGTCAACCAAACCTTATATATCAAGTAGTAACTATTTAAAAAAAATGAGTGATTTTCCTAATGGAGAATGGCAAAAAATATGGGATGCATTATATTGGAGATTTATTAATCTCAACAGAGAAATATTCGTAAAAAACATACGAATGAAGTTTATGGTTAGTATGTTAGATAAAATGTCTGAAGATAAAAAAACAAATCATTTTAAAGTTGCAAATGAATATTTGGAATCATTAGATAAATAAAATACAATCTATCCGAATCTTTGAAAATATGTAGGGTAAGATAGATTTTTAGGAGAAGTGATTTCGAATAATTTGATATGACTATCAGACTTGATTTTTAATATCTTTTCATCTTCAATTACAATAAAGTCTCCTTTTTTAATTTTTTGATTATTAAATTGGCCTTCTCCATCGATAACAAATATTGAACTCATTAAGTCCATATTTAAATTATATTTAAAAGTTCCTGAATTATAAATTAATTCATTAATAGTTATATTCTCTGAAATCAATTTAACTGGTGAGCTATCTCCTTTTATGATTTTTTTTGTGTAATTATCTGATTCTATTATTTCAAAGTCTATTGACTTGTAATCATCGTAAGTTGCGTCATTAAGAAGTGTTTTTGAAATATCAGGATCAAACCAAATTTGAAATATTTCAGACTTTTCACCTATTTCTTCAGAATGAGAAATACCATTACCAGATCTTATAACTTGTACATCTCCTTCTTCCAGGCGAATCCAAGAATTTAGTTGGGTATCAAAATGATTGATATATCCTTTGAGAACAAAACTACATATCTCAAATCCTTGATGTGGGTGTAAACCAATTATGCTGGATTTATTAGTTGTCCAGGCGTGAGCCCAGTAAAAAAGATTTGAATATGGCTTAGTTTGGCCACCATCTTGAGGAAAACCAATTGGCTTACTCTCTAATATTTCCCCGTTATTAAAAGCTCCATTTGCTTGATCTTCTTTTACTATTACTTGAATCATAAAAAAATTATAATATATACTGTAATTTATAAAAAAAACCCCAACTATGAAGTTGAGGTTTATGTTGTGGGCGCGGAGGGATTCGAACCCCCGACCCCCTGGGTGTAAACCAGGTGCTCTGAACCAACTGAGCTACGCGCCCTTAATTAATGTATTAAGGTGGGCAAATATAAAATTTTTTAGTCTAAAAATAAACTATCTACTAAAGAAATTAATTTTTTATTATCTGAATACTTTAATTCATAAAAATTGGTTTTAGTAATCCATTTCATAAATGCATTAGCATTAACCTCTTGATTAGAAATCCAAGCCTCGGGCAAGAATTTCTGCAAAGCATTTTCAGTAGATATTTTTTCTAAATTATTATCTAGATCTTTTCCATACTTAACCCAGACTACGGAGTTGCAACTGGCCTTAATTTTATTTGTAATTGGAGGAAGGTATTTCACATTCCCTTTTAATTCATTGATATAATACTCTTTCAAGTCTGTAATTACAGGATGCATAGACTCAATCATCTCGAACGATTTTTCTTTTATAGAAATAGCAGTTGGGAAACAGTAGGTTTTTAAATCAGATCTTAAAATTGGGGTGAAATCATCGGCTATAATATTATAGCCTTTAGCCATTAATATAGAGACTAAAGTGCTTTTTCCATTCCCTGAATCTCCTGTAAACATTACAGATTGATTATTTTTAGAAATGGTAGATGCATGAAAAACTCCCATCCAATCATGTTCATTTTTTTTATATAATGAACATAAAAATTCAATAGAAAATTTACCTTGAAATTCATGCATTTCATTTTCATGCCATGAACCAACCAATTGTTTTTCATTGAAAATAAAAGCTTTCTTGTCTTTTATGAAAACATTATAATGAATATTATATTTATTTTCATTAAAAACCTCAAGATGTTGATATTTTTGATGAATTAAAAATTTAGAATTCAAACAACCAAAAGAGACTTTAATAATTACGTTATTAAAACAATAATAATGATCAATTTCACAATTTATTAAAGGATGTGAAGATACAGATGGAATTTCTAAATTAGGACTATTAAAATCTATAAAAAGATCTGAAATATCATTATTTATTTTTTCTGCAGAAACAGAATCAACTTTTAGAACATTCATTATCTCAAACAAAAAATCAGAATTAGAAAAATCATTTTTCTTAACAATTAAATTTAATATGTTGGAGTCTAAAACAATATATTTATTTGACTCACTTAACCACACTAGGAAATTGTTACTAGAGATTTGTTCTATTAAAGAAAATGGCAATTTTTTTATATTATACAGCATCTTACTATTTAACCAGGGTAAATATTATCATTATTGCAAATTAAATTATTTTTTTAATAAATAAAAAAAGCCAGTAGCATAAAAGTTACTGACTTTATTATTATCTAAAAGCTTGAGAAATTTAGATTCGTATTTATGTTAAAATGAATACTAAATTAATACTACCAACCTCCTGGGCTTGGAGCAACTGATTGTGCTTGAGCTTTCTTTGGGTTAAGTATCATAAAAGTACCAACTGCTGTAAGTGCCGCATACTTCCCCATTTTTTTTATCGCGTCCTTTCTAGTAATACCAGAAGAAGTCGTTTCCTTAGAGTTTTTGTTTTCTTTTTTCATAGTTAGTATTATTTTATGATAAGTTTCTTAGTTAATAAATTATTACCCGATTCTAATTTAATCACATAAATACCTGCAGATAATCCCTCTGTGGAGATTGTCTGAGTGTTTGTGTTATTTAATAAAGTTGTAGATAACACTTCTTTACCAAGAAGATTATATAATTTTAAGTTAGTTTGATTTGACTCTGTAGCTAAACCTTCAACTGTAATAAAGTTATTTCTATCTAACTTAAATACATTTAAAAGATTAGTTGTAGCTTCTTCATTACTCATCGTACTTGCAGTAGTATGAATAAAAAATCTACCTACTCCTTGTAAATCCGTAGCTGGAGTGATTACAAAATCTGTTTCTTTTAGGTTTGTAAAAGTACCCTCAACAGCATCTTCCAAATAAACGTAAGTAGATGGGTTGGTAGTATTATGAGAAATGCTAATTATAGCCTCTTCTCCTGCTTCAGCGTTAATCCCTAATGGAATTACTTTATCATTTATCTCATCGAAATTTAAGGTTTGGATAACCATATTGATTCCTTCATCATCAGAAATTAATCTACTAAATAATAAATTATTTCCAAAATCCATAGCTCCTGCATCGTAACCAATATCTAGACCATCGGTACCTTCATTTAAGAAAAATAATTTTGTTTGATAATCAGAACTATTTTTATTTAAATTAATAAATAGTTCAGCTCTATCGTTCATAATATCTTGTTCACTAAAATCCCCTGTTCCAGTAGCTGTTTGCATAGCAGTTGTGAAAGTAATAGTTTGAGAAGTAGCGTCAGCGCCTTTAACTCCGATCATAAAACCTTGACCAGGAGCAATATTACCTCCAACATCAGCTAAATTATACGTATCATATTGATTCCCATCCCAACCATAAACAGCAGCGTGACTAGCATGTAATTGAGTTGTTGAGTGATCATTAATAAAATCTGCAACACTGATGTATGATGAATAAGGATTAGCTATTAATGCGAATTTTGTTCCATCATTAGCATTTGAAGTTCCTTCTTCATTAGTAGTAACTACTTCAGTCACATTTCCAGTTTCAAGAACACCTTTAAATATTACCTCAGAACCACCACTTGTTGCCATTTGGTATCCTTTACCTGGGTCTAAATTACCTGCAGAATCATAATTGTTAGAATTATAATTAATCCAACCTTCATTAGTTGAATATGCTTCAGATGTGTTATTGTATATACCTACAGCGTATGTAACAGGACTATCACCATTTGTAGCTATATCATCATTATCATCAATAAAATCTTCAATTGCTAATCCACTTACTGGAGAGCCTATTAAATCCCAGGTAGTTGAACTAGCTATATACCTACTATACCTAAGTGCAGTAGCTCCAGTTCCACCAGTTTCCGAGTAAGTACCACTAAGTAGTAGTGAACCAAAACTATTATTACCTGATTTAATTTCAATTACACCAGTGTTGGTAAGAGTAGTAGAGGCACTTGAAAAGATAAGATCTTGGCCAGCTCGTACAGTAAGAAGTCCAGTGTTTGTAAAGTCACCAGAGTTAGAAGTTAGCGTACCACCAGTTTTAATTATTAATTCACCAGCATTTGATGAATTTCCAGTTGTTACAGTTAATGAAGCTTCTATATCTAATCTACCACTACCATTGATAGTTAGAGATTTGCATGTTCTTTCGTCATCTACGTCAACACTGTGAGCAATCACCACATCATCTGTAGTGCTTGGAACTAATCCACCTGCCCATGTTGTTGAAAGATCCCAATCACCATTTTGAGTTGTTGTTACTGTACCCGAGTAAACAAAACTAGAGATAAGTAATGCTGTTGTAAGTAATATTTTTTTCATAATAATTAAAATTTACATATCTATTGAACTTACAAATATAAAAAATTTATATTTAATCTGGATTTAATCTGTTGACATAACAATGTCTGGTATATTACTAAATTATTTCCGAAACCACGAAAGTACTGCCTCCAATGTATATCAAATCCTTTTTGTCTGCATTATTTTTAGCTGCCTCATAAGCTTTTGGAACAGATGAGTATGAATTCCCAAACCTTAATTTGGATTCAAACATCTCTTTTAAAATTAAAACATCCAGACCTCTTGCAATATTAGGCTTACAGAAATAATAACTAGCATCCTTAGGGAACAAATCTATAATACTACTAAGATCTTTATCCTCAACAAATCCGATTATAAAATGAAGTTTAGAATAGTCTAAAGACTGAACATCTTTTAATACTATTGTTAAACCCTCTTTGTTATGAGCCGTATCACAAATTGTTAAAGGACTATGATTTAACTCTGTCCATCTACCTTTAAATCCAGTGTTTGAGGCAACATTCAGCAAACCAGATTTAATAGATTTTTCACCGATCGGCCAGTCAGATTTTTGAAGTTCTTTAATAGCACATAAAGCAGTTTGAATGTTTTTATTTTGATAAGAACCTTTTAAATCTGAGCTATAATTATGTTTTTTTTGCTGATCTGCAAAAATTATATCTGCATTTAACTTCTTAGCTTTATTTATAAAAACATCAGATATATCTTTCTGGGTTTCACCAATTATTATAGTCTTACCCTCTTTTATTATTCCAGCCTTTTCAGTTGCTATTTCTTTTAGCGTATTACCTAAAAACTTAGTATGATCTAAACCAATATTTGTAATAACCGATATTTCAGGATCAATAATATTAGTAGAATCTAACCTACCTCCCATGCCTACTTCTACAATTGCAATATCTACATTTTGATTATTAAAATAATCAAAAGCCATACCTACAGTCATTTCAAAAAATGAAAGTTTATTTTGATCTAAATAGTCTTTATGACTTTCAATAAAATTTACAACATTGTCTTTTGGTATTGAGTCACCATTAATTTTAATTCTTTCTCTAAAGTCTTTTAAATGAGGGGAAGTGTATAGTCCTACATTATAGCCTGCTTCTTGCAAAACTGAAGAAAGTATATGAGAAGTAGAACCTTTTCCGTTTGTACCACCAACATGTATAGTTTTTAAATTAGCATGTGGATTACCTAAGTAACTACAGAGATCATAAATATTTTGTAAATCAATTTTATATTTAAAAACCCCTGAATTTTGATATACAGGAAGCTTATTAAACATCCACTCTATAGTAGAATTATATTTCAATTTTTTATGTTATATAAAATCTCTAATAAGTACAAAGACTGCAGCTCCAGAAACAAATCCTATAAATGCTAGCCAAGATATCTTCTTTAAATACCAAAAGAAATTAATTTTCTCCATACCCATTGCAACTACCCCAGCAGCAGAACCAATAATTAACATACTACCACCTGTCCCAGCTGAATATGCAATAAAGTGCCACAATGGATGATCCATTGGCTCAGTAAACATCCCTAGACTTGCCGCAACTAAAGGAACGTTATCAATTATAGCGGATCCTACACCCATTAAAATAACAAGAACATCTAATGGTATAGTTTGTTTTAAATCCGTGGCAAACTCAAAAAGAATACCCAATGATTCTAGCGCACCTACTGCCATTAAAATACCTAAGAAAAATAATATACTTGGCATTTCAATCTTGGTTAAAGCTTTATGAACTGGACTAGAGTGAGAACTGGAATCAGAAGAAGTGATTTTAGATAAACTATATTTTGAATTACTAAAAATTTCTGCAAATATAGAAACTACTCCCAAACTTAACATCATTCCAATGTACGGAGGAAGGTGTGTAACCACTTTAAATATTGGGACAAAAACAATTGCACTTAGACCTAGTATTAACATCTTAGAACTATACTTATCACAGTCAGTATCGGATGATTTATTTAGTTCAATATCCCCTTTAAATTGAGGTAAGAATGAAGCAATAACTGTTGGTACTACCATACATACAATGGAAGGTATTAATAAATAATATATGAGCTCAACGGTTGAAACTTTATCTCCTATCCAGAGCATTGTAGTAGTAACATCACCAATTGGTGACCATGCTCCTCCTGCGTTGGCTGCAATAATTATAAGCCCTGCATACCATAATCGCATGTTTTTATCAGAAACTACTTTTTGTAAAATGGATATAAGTACAATAGTAGCAGTAAGATTATCAATGATTGCAGAGAGTATAAAAGCTAAACCACAAAAAATCCATAGGATAGTCTTTTTCTTTTTGTAATTAATTAAATCTTTAATAACGGAAAAACCGTTGAAATAATCTATAATTTCAACAATAGTCATTGCACCTAGTAGAAAAACTAAAATTTCTGCAGTTTTACCTAAATGATGCAACAATGTCTTCTCCATTAAATGCATTTTAGCATCATAAGCCAAATTAGCAAAACCATCAACCAAACCATGAATGGCTGGGCTAAACCAAGTAGAAAAAGAATCAATATTTAAGGCAATTATTGCCCAAGAAATAGCCATCATTACTAACGCTGGCACTAATTTATCAACCTTCAAGGTGTGTTCCAATGTAATGGCTAAATAACCAAGAACAAATACTATAATGACTAATAATTCCATAATTTTTTTTTGAAGTTGTAAGATAATAAATATTAAGATTTTTATATATTAAAATTTATTTAAATATTTCATAAATTTTACCAGTTGAATGGTTTTTAGAGGCACCAGTAACTGACTTCATACAATTAATCTCATTTCTTAATTTTAAAACTCCTAAAAACCCGAATATGAGTGCTTCTTTATAGTCAATAATAGGTTTTGAAGGAATAATGAATTTAGAATTTGAGTGCTGGTTCAATATTTTAATAAAAAATTTATTGTAGACACCTCCACCAGAAAGTAATACTTGACCATTACCATATTGATCCAATATTTTACTTATTTGGATTGCAGCATGTTCTACTAACGTTCTTAAAATATCTTTAATAGTATTGTCATAATTTTTTATTGTTTCATGAAAATTTTCAACAACCCATTCTAAACCCAAAGATTTTGGTGCTGAAATTTGATAATAATTCAATGAATTTAACTTTTCAAGTAAGGATGGAATAATTTGCCCCGAAGATGCTAAAGAACCTAAATAGTCATAATCATGACCTAATTTTTTAGAATAATAATTGAAAACAATATTTAATGGACAAATATCAAAAGCTTTAAGATTATTTGATTCAGTAAAGGAAATATTACAAAAACCACCCAAGTTTATACAAAAGTCATATTTAGCAAACAAAAATTTATCTCCGACTGGAACTAGTGGAGCTCCTTGCCCTCCTAAATCCACGTCTTGAGTTCTAAAATCACATACACAGGTGTGATTTGTTAGTTCAGCCAAGATTTTTAAATTTCCAATTTGAAATGTTAAACCTTCTTCAGGCTTGTGAATAGCAGTATGACCATGACTAGATAGAGCATCTATATGGGTTATATTATATTTGGAAATAAACTCAAGAACTAAACTAGCTAAAAGGGTGGTGTATTCTTTATCAATATTTTTAATTTCTTGAGAAGATTTATCCACTAAGTCTTTTAAAGTAGATACCCACTTTTTATCATAAGCAATAGTCTCAGTATTTAAAATATTGAAAGACCATTTATTAAAAAAAGAATATTTTACATAACAAATATCTAAACCATCCAAAGAGGTTCCAGACATTAATCCAATAACGTGATAGGTGGATTTATTCATTTTATATAAATATAAAAAAAAAGACCCTTACAAATAAATGCAAGGGTCTTCAAAAAAAGGCGGTGACCTACTCTTCCACAATAGTAGTACCATCGGCGCTAATGGGCTTAACTTCTCTGTTCGGGATGGAAAGAGGTGAGCCCCATTGCAATAACCACCTTAGG
>Ga0115564_10003593_pt1 | contig 12864 bp, 10 predicted proteins | sample COGITO_mtgs_1105_7_FD_88680 | JGI IMG/M metagenome (GOLD analysis project Ga0115564, IMG submission 88680) | Pelagic marine microbial communities from North Sea - COGITO_mtgs_110523 | ecosystem: Environmental > Aquatic > Marine > Epipelagic | place: Germany:Helgoland, sampling site Kabeltonne...
CAACTCAATACATTCCATCGCATGGTCCACGTTTGAGCCGGGCCAGGTCACCCGCATGGTCAGATGTGTGAGCCCGACAACCCGATGCTGAGCGACAAGACCTGCGACCACCTCGTCGGGGTTGCCGACGACGAAACGATCCTCGGCAAGCTCGGCAAATTGTTGTTCAACCGATGCCGATGGGCCAGCATCAGCGTCGTCAAGCCCATTGTCGTCAAGCCCATTGTCTTGCAACCCCCACGAGGCATACGCCGCGTACTTGGTCAACAGATGGGGAGCGACTCGACGATGCGCCTCGGCGCTGTCGTGATGGCAGAACACTTCGATCAAACGCCCGGCCTCGGTCGCAGGCGGCAAGCCAGCTTCGGCTCGTGCCGTATCGAACATGTCGAACTGGCGCCGGACCTCGGGAGTGGTGGCGTTGGGCATGGCCATGAAGGCATCACCAAGGCGTCCCGCTCGTTTGATCGCCCGGTCAGCGCTGGCGCCAATCCATATCGGCACGCCACCGACCTGGGCTGGCGCTGGTCGCACCGTTGCCCCCGACAGCGAATACCACTCGGTCTCATGAGTCACGTCACGTTCGGTCCACAGCCGGCGAATGATCTCGACGCCATCGACGAAACGCGCAAGACGGTCTTCCATCTTCACACCAAATGCGTCGAATTCTTCCTGGCGATAGCCCTGACCAAGCGTGAGAATGAAACGCCCACCACAGAGCTGGTCGATCAGCGCAACCTGCTCGGCGATATCAACCGGCGGGTGCAGCGGCAACAGCACCAGGTTCGTCCCCAGATCCATGTCCCCGCTGTAGGCAGCCAGATGCGACAACAGCGCCAGTTGGGAGAAGAAGTGGAAGCCGTCGGTCAGATGATGTTCGCCGGCCCAGATCGAATCGAAACCCAACCGCTCGGCCGACTTGACTTGCTCCACGATCGCCCGCAGGTGCTGACCCGCATCCTCGTCCTCGGGATGTTGCGAGTTCAGGTAGATACCCATTTTCAGCGTCATGATGCCCCCTTCACATGTTTATTCTGTGCTGACGTTAACCCACGTGCGCCAACAAGCACATGTGAGTCCTATGCGCCTACGAAAAGTTACCTCCCCAGGGGAAGTAACTTTTGCTCCTAGAACTCGGCTTTGGCTCCGACGACGGCGTCGAGAACATCTTGTTCGTCGAGGATGTCGATGAGTTCATCGTCGGCGCCGGGCAGGATAAGGCCGATTGCGTAGCCACTGATTGCGCCAACAGCGGTGAACATCACCCACATGAGCGTGTCGAGTGGCCAAATGCGCAGCGCCAAGAATGCCACCGCAAGTGTGAGGCCAGCGCCGGCAGTCGATCGGGACACCTTCACCAAAACCATCTCGTGTGCCGGCCAATACCCCCAAGTGGAACTGCTCGTCAATCGCAAGATCGGTGGCGCCCGAGGCGAAGCGAACATCATCAACCGGCTGGCGCTAACTGGCGGTGCGTTGACGCTCCTCCTCATTGGAGTGCCCGGGATCATCTCTCCCAGCGAGGCAAAGTCATAGCCGAGTAAACCAGGATTTCTGTCCCACTTACAGCTCTAGTACACGTCTCGTGCCATCTCCTGCCCGATTCAGCACTACGATCCTTTTTGCGAAGGGGCTTACATGTATCCGACCGTGAAGGTGACCCAACCGGGCCGCTCAGATCTCTATCTCACGATTGCCGAGCCATTAGTTATCGGCCGCGAATGTGATGGCCTGCTTCTGGCCGACGAAAAAGTGTCGCGCGAGCACCTCAGGCTTAACCCTGCGGGCGGTGGTGTTCTCGTAACCGATCTGGGCAGCACCAACGGGTCATTCCTCGACCAGATCCGGATTACTGGCGAAGCCACCCTGGGTGCCGGTTCGCATCTGACGCTCGGCGACACCACAATCGTTGTCGAAACCCCTCGCCCGCCTGCCGCAGTGAGCCAACCCACCCGCCGCGATATTGGCGGCACCATCGTGGCAACGATCAATCCGGGCAGCACGAACAACCCGCATCCTGGACCCTCCGGACTCCGCAGCAGCGACCAGGTCGTACGGCCGTCGCCTGCAGCCGAAGAGACTCGCCGCACGAGCATGGACGAACTGGTTGCCAGCTTCGGTGATCAGATATCGCTGCCAAGTGGCAGCGGCGACGACACCGTCACCATCATGTTCAGCGACATCGAATCGTCGACCGAACATGCCCTGCGCTCTGGGGACCATCGCTGGTACGAGATCCTGACCTGGCACAACCAACTCGTCGAGCAGCAGGTTGCGGCCCATGCCGGATTCATTGTGAAGAACCAGGGCGACGGGTTCATGATCACCTTCAACAGCGCCCGTCGCGCCATCATCTGCGCCAGCGAAATCCAACAAGCGCTCCATCGTCAGGCTGTCGCGGATCCCGTCAATGCGGTGCGGATCCGGATCGGAATGCATACCGGCGAGGCAATCCGCCAGGACTCTGGCGATCTGTTTGGACGCCATGTCATCATCGCTGCCCGAGTTGGAGCTATGGCCGAGGGCGGCCAGATCCTGGTTTCATCTATCGTCCGCGAGATTGCGTCTGCCCGAGGCGATCTACACTTTGGCCACGGCGAACTCGTCGAACTCAAGGGGGTCGGTGACCAGATGGTCTATCCGGTGCTCTGGGGCGCTGAGCTCCCCACGAAGTAGCCCGACAACCAACGCCGAAGCATGTCTAGCGGCCGACGCTGGCGAAGGTGATCCGCTTCAAATAACCGGTATTAACCGTTTCGTTTTCGTGTTGGGCTGACCCGATTGGGATGCCAACGAAGGTCGCCGACCTCGAACGGGGCCGTCAGATCTACTTCGGCGATCTGTTTGGACTGCACAGGCTGAGCATCCACCGTGACCGAGACTGAGTCACCGGCAACGGGATCGGAACCGAGGCCATTCAATGCGAACAATGCCGCTAACGCAAGCCCAAAAAGCGCAAGCACCACTGGCAATGCGGGCGAGTGGGGTGATTGGAACCGGATCATCGGTCAGGCGAGCGGTAGCCATAGACATGGCATTGACTGCATGCGGAAACGGCAACGCGCCCGTGAGCATCTCGTAGAGCATTGCGCACGACGCGTAGACATCGGCTTGTGGCCCGCAGGTACGGCCTTCGGCTTGCTCGGGCGACATATACGCTGGCGTGCCAACGATTGCGCCTTCCATGGTGCCCATGGTCTCTCTGCCCGTAAGCACTTGAGCAATGCCAAAGTCCGTGACTTTAAGCTGCCAGTCGTGGGTAAAAAATCAGGTTTTCGGGCTTGATATCGCGGTGCATGATGCCCTTGCCATGGGCATGGTGCACGCCAGAGAGCGTGGCCAGTACCAGGCCACAGGCACGAGGTGCGGCCAGGCCGTGACGCAAGAACTGCTCCCTTAGCTGTCGTTTGGCAGACGTTCCATGACCAGTGCTAGGTGGCCGTCGCTGTCCACGAAATCATGATGGCAAACATGTCGGGGGATCGAGCGCTGCGACAACAGGAGCCTTAGTCAAGAACCGTTCCCGAACGCTGTCGCCGGCAGCGAAGGAGGCAGTTCCTTGATGACGGCCAGACGGTCAAGCGCTCGGTGGCGCCCAGGTAAACGACGCCCATGGCACCGCGCCCAAGTTCTTGCGTGATCTCGTAATCAGGCAATGCTGCCGGTAACGCGTCGCTGCCCACTAGCTCCGCCTTGATCTACTACCCAAGCGTATGGTGGTTATTCTGCGATCTCAATGGCGTATTCAGGACAGTTATCCACGCAGAGTTGCGCCTTGTCGTGCAACTCTGCAGGGATCTCACCCTCGATCTTGAGCACTGCGTAGCCCTCGTCGTCGACGTCGAAAATCTCGGGGGCCAACATGTAGCAGCGGTTATGCCCTTGGCAGAGTTCGCGGTTGTAATTGATCTTCATAGAAACCCCTTTTACTCAAGCACAGCCAAGCCCGCTGGCCTGATCGAGTATCGCACGTACGCGCCCGACGCTATACGTTCGTCTTCACAGAAACAGGAAGTTCGCGTGGACCCCGGATCTGGCCGGTCGAGAACCGGACGTTCGCCGGGTCAACCAACGAGAAGTCGCGGATGCGGTCGACGAACACATCGAGCGCCACAGATAGTTCCATCCTGGCCAGATTCGACCCGAGACATCGATGAATACCAAGGCCGAATGCGCCATGGCGGTTCTTCTGCCGATCGATGACAAATTTGTCGGCGTCCTCGAATGCTTCGGGGTCTCGGTTGCCTGCTGGGAATGGCAGCAGCAACCAGTCGTCCTTTTTCATTGGACAACCCTGTAGTTCATGATCTTCAGCGACCATGCGAGCCATGGTCACCGGCGCATAGGCCCGCAAGAACTCTTCGACAGCGAACGGGCGCACCTCTGGGTCATCACGGAAACGAGCAAGGTCGTTCGGATGCAGCGCAAGGTGCCAAATCGCTGAACCAATCGAGGACCAGGTGGTATCGATGCCGGCAACAAGCAGCAGGACAACCGTGCCTCGAACATGTTCAGGCGCCAGCGCCTCGCCGAAGATCTCGACGTTCAGGAGATGGTCGATGAGATCGCCTTCGCCCGGTGGTTTGGGGTTGGCCTTACGTTTTGCGATCTGCTGGTCGAAATACCACTCAACCGTTTCCTCTTCGGGGATCTCACGTTGGACAGGATTCTCGATGATGTTGTGAATGAAGCGGCGGAAGACCGGACCGTCTTCAGCCGGTAGTCCCAACATTTGGGCGATGACCTTGACCGGGATGTTCTGCGAATAGCCGATGGCTGCGTCGAACCAGCCCTGTTCATTCGACGTCTCCAGCGCGGCATCGACCAGCGAATGGCAATACTCGCGGGTGAAAGGCTCCAACGCCTGCACCTTGCGAGGCGCGAACGGTCCGAGCAGCAACTTGCGGGCCGGCGCATGGAATGGCGGGTCGCTGGTGATCGGCGGTGCGTAGCCAATCGGCGCAGGAATGTCAGGTCGAACCTCGCTCACGACTACGCCACGGCTTGTGTAGAGACCGTCCTTGTTCGCAGCGATGGCGGCAATGTCTTCGTGGCGAGTGGGCATCCACATGCCACCGAATCGATCGCTGTGAGCAATCGGACATTCCTCTCGAAGGTCGTCCCAGATCTGATGGGCGTTTGCCGCATAGTCGGGGTGGGTGTGGTCGAAGTCTGTCGTCCAGTCTTCCACCGGTGCCTTTTTTGCGTCCACAAATTTCCCCTACGCCGCTCGATCGACCGGCGGCATGACGATTCAGCGCGCAATAACCGCTGTTATTGCGCCTCCGAAGCATAGTCCCGCGTCGAGTCGGCTGCGTTTTGTACATCCTCACACCGCACCCTGCGTTCATGACCAGTAATGCGCAGTTAATGGTCATGCGCGATACTCGGCAAAGCAACACAACATAGGAACAGACGTGAGTATCTCGGCGGAAACCCACACCCATCCACACACAGCGACGCACATGGCGGGTCGCTTTTACGGAGACAACCGAACACCACCAACGTCGGCATGGGTAGGAACTCGTTCACACGCCACAACTCCACAAGTTGAGCCCTAGTTAGGCCGCCATCGTCATTATCGAGGCTGGTCCGATGATGACACAACAGCTCAGGCAGCAACGGCAGCTTCGCCTTGGGTGACGATGAACGAAGCACCCTCGACCTCGAAATCTGCAGCTGGGTCGACGTCGACGAGCACGGTGGAACCTTCGGGGAAGGTGCCTTCGAGCACGGCGAGCGCAATTCGATCACCAAGCTCACGCTGGATGACCCGCTTGAGCGGGCGAGCACCAAAGGCAGGTTCGTAACCCAGTTCGGCGATCTTGACCCGCGCGGCAGCGGTCACATCGAGGACCAGTCTGCGTTCAGCCAATCGGCCTGCGAGTCCAGCGAGCTGAATATCTACGATCCGCTCCAAGTCAACAAGCTCAAGTGGCGTGAATCGAACAATGTCATCGATCCGGTTCACGAACTCTGGCTTGAAGTAATCCTTGGGATCAATCGGAAGATTGCTGGTCATGATCAACACCACATTCGTGAAGTCGACCGTGCGACCTTGACCATCGGTCAGACGTCCATCGTCGAGCAACTGCAGCAGCACATTGAACACGTCGGCATGAGCCTTCTCGATCTCGTCGAGCAGCACAACCGAGTATGGACGGCGGCGGACGGCTTCGGTGAGCTGGCCACCCTCGTCGTAACCGACGTAACCAGGGGGCGCTCCGATCAGGCGACTAACGGAGTGTTTCTCCATGTACTCGCTCATGTCGATACGGACCATCGCTCGTTCGTCGTCGAAGAGGAAGTCGGCCAACGACCGAGCAAGCTCAGTCTTGCCAACACCGGTCGGGCCGAGGAACATGAACGAACCAATAGGACGGTTCGGGTCACTCAGACCAGCACGGCTCCGACGAATCGCATTAGCAACCTTGTCGACAGCTTCGTCTTGGCCAATGACACGTTCGTGCAGCACGTCTTCGAGCCGGATGAGCTTTTGCACCTCACCCTCCATGAGCCGAGACACGGGCACGCCGGTAATACGACTCACGACTTCGGCGATGTCTTCTTCGTCGACCTCTTCTTTGAGCATCTTGCGATCCTTCTGGAGATCGTCAAGTAGCACGGTCGCCACCTTGATATCGCGTTCGATATCAGGTGTGCGCCCGTAACGGAGTTCGCTGGCCCCAGCAAGATCACCGGAACGCTCGAGGTTCTCGGTTTCAATCTTCACCGCCTCGAGTTCCTCCTTGAGATCTCGAATCGACGTGATGGCGTCTTTTTCACCCTGCCAATGCGCCTGCATGCCAGTCAGGTCTTCATTCAGATTCGCAAGTTCTTCGTCGAGAGACGCAAGCCGCTCACCCGACGCCTTGTCGGTCTCTTTGGCGAGTGCGACTCGTTCAATTTCGAGCTGACGGATACGACGATCGACCTGATCGATTTCATCGGGCATCGAATCGATCTCAATACGTAGCTTGGAGCCGGCCTCGTCCATGAGGTCAATGGCTTTGTCGGGCAAGAAACGGCCGGTGAGGTAACGGTCGCTCAGGATGCCTGCAGCCACCAGGGCAGCATCTTGAATACGAATGCCGTGGTGGACTTCGTACTTCTCTTTCAGGCCTCGCAAGATGGCAATGGTGGCTTCGACCGACGGCTCCTCGACCAACACCTGCTGGAATCGACGTTCGAGCGCTGAGTCTTTTTCCACGTACTTGCGGTATTCGTCGAGCGTGGTTGCACCAATCATGCGCAGCTCACCTCGGGCAAGCATTGGCTTGAGCATGTTGCTGGCATCCATGGCGCCTTCGGCACCACCAGCGCCAACAACCGTGTGCATCTCATCGATAAAGGTGATCACTTGGCCTTCGGCGTCGACGATCTCCTTGAGCACGGATTGCAGCCGTTCTTCGAACTCACCGCGGTACTTAGCCCCTGCCAACATTGCGGCCAGATCCAATGAAATGACTCGTTTGTTCTTGAGGCCCTCGGGCACGTCGCCTTCGACGATACGGCGAGCGAGACCTTCGACGATGGCGGTCTTTCCAACACCGGGTTCACCAATAAGTACCGGATTGTTCTTCGTCCGGCGGCTGAGCACCTGGATCGTGCGCCGGATTTCCTCGTCGCGACCGATGACCGGATCAAGCTTTCCTTCGGCCGCGATCTTGGTCAGATCAGTGCCGTACTTCTCAAGCGACTGGTACGTGTCTTCGGGGTTCTGACTGGTAACCCGCTGGCTGCCACGGACCTCGGACAACGCTTGCAGCAGCACCTTGGTCTCGACGTCGAGCCGCTCGTTCATCGCTAACAACAGATGTTCAGTAGAGAGGTATTCGTCGGTGAGATCCTTGCGAGCAATGTCGGCGTTCTCGAAGACCCGCGACAACTCCTTGTTCATCTGAGGGGCATCGCCGCCGTAGGCGCTAGGCAGTTTGCCAAGGCGATCCTCGATCTTGTTACGCAACGAAAGCGGCGCAACACCAACCCGCTGCAGCAGCGGGAGTACGAGTCCGTCGGACTGGCCGAGTAGAGCGAGCAGCAGATGATCAGGGGTGAGATTCGGATGGCTACGACTGGTCGCGAGTTCCATCGCCGTTTGCACGGCTTCGCTGGTTTTGTGGGTCCATTTGCTGGGATCGAGCACCATGGGAATTCTCCATCTCCTCGGTAGTTCTCAGCACAGCATGTCCGCACTGATGAATTGGCTCAAGTATCACGTAGGACCAGCGTTTTTGCCTGCCCGTATGGGCTGACATAGCGGTGATGTCGTGACTCAATCAATCAACACACAAAACCTGAGTCTATTCCACTCAGGTTTGAAACTTTTGAGGAGTGAGTGCTGCCTCAGGAACCAGGCCGAGTTGGCCGAGTTGGTTTGGTCGGCCTCGTCGGTTTGGTCGGTGCTGTAGCGGGTCCCGCCGTCACAACAGACGGTGGCAATCCGGGGTCAACAACGTCGGTGGCCGCTACTACATCTTTCACCCGATGTTGACGGGAGGCCAGCTTGGTCGGCATCGTGGGGACAACCTGGCTCGGAGCTGTTGGTCGCGTTGCGGATTCCTCGATGGCTGCGGTCTTATCTCCAGCGTACGTGTGCACATAGTCCTGGCCCGACAACGCAGCGATCTCGAACATCACTGCGTCGGTGAACTTGCGCTTGACACGAGGGTCATCTGGGTCGCCGAAGTCACGGGCCCACATCGGTACGCCGAATCGGACAGTCACGTCCTTTCGGGGCTTCATCATGAACTCGCCCGGAGGTTGGACGTCAAGCGTGCCCACGTGCCCGACCGGAATGATCGGCGCATCACACCGTGCCGCTAAACGAGCAGCACCGGTGCGGCCCTTGTGGAGGTTGCCACTGCGAGAACGGGTTCCCTCGGGATAGATCATGAAGAGGTGCCCACCGTCGAGCACCTTGGCTGCAGTATCGAGCGCATCCATAGCCGCCTTGCCGCCAGTTCGGTCGACCGGGATCATGCCAAACGCTGGAAAAAGATGTTTCGTCTTCCAGTCGTCCATGTATTCGCCCTTGCCAATCGCCCACGCCCGGCGGGGTAAGGCGTACGGCACAAAGATGGAGTCACAGAACGACAGATGATTTGGCGTGATGACGGCTGGGCCTTCACGGGGAACGTTCTCCACGCCTTCGACAGTCACGTTCCATAACCCAGACACCACGGAACGAATCAACGCCAAGCCGTACTGGCTAACTCGTTCGTTGCCAGGTAGGTCGGGGGCGGATTCGAAGAGGAACTTCGCCCCCTTGCTCATTTGCGAAGCTCGCGACGCAGACGTTTGCCAGCAGCAGTCTGCGGCAGCTCTTCGACGATGTGATACTCGGTTGGGCGTTTGTACCGACTCAGCTGCGACGACGCAAACTCCGCAAGATCCTCGACGGATACGTCACCAGAGATATGAGCGATCACGGTCTCACCGGTTGCACCATGGGCTCCGCCGACAACAAGCGCACCACGCACGTTGGGGTGTTCCATGAGCACGTCTTCAACCTCGGCCGGGTACACGTTGAAACCCGACACGATGATGATGTCTTTGACCCGGTCGACGAGGTAGAGGTAACCGTCGTCGTCGAACAACCCAACGTCGCCAGTCCACAACCAGCCGTCGTCGGTCAGAATCGATGCCGTCGCCTCGGGATCGTTCAGATACCCCTTGAACACCGATGGCGCCCGCACGACGACCTCGCCGATGTCACCGATGTCAACGGGTTCACCATCGTCGTCGACAAGAACCATTTCAACGCCGGGTAGCGGCTTGCCGACCGAGGTGACACGCACGTCGAGACCGCGGCCGGTGGCCAGAGCAGCGGAGGATTCGGTCAGGCCATAACCCTGGCGAACTTCGACACCACAGTGGGTGCGGAGACGCTCGTAGACATCGGCCGGAAGCGAAGCTGCACCAGACCGAGCAAAACGAACCGAGGCCATTGCGTCTGCAGGCGCATCGGCAGCAGCCCATCGCTGCCACATCGGCGGGGCGCCAACAATCATGGTGACCTGATGTTCGCTAACTAAACGCAGGCTTTCATCGACGTCGAAACGATGTTGCAGGACAACAGCACCACCGGCACGCAACGCGCTCAGGATCACCAGGTTGAGGCCCAGGATGTGCGCTGGCGGAAGCACCGCCAGCGATACGTCATCGGCACGAAGCTGCTGAGGGCCATCACCGACGATCGACTGCTGCACCCATGCAAGGTTGTTGTGGCTGAGCATGGCGATCTTGGGCGTGCCCGAGACGCCACTGGTCGACAGCAGGAAAGCGAGGTGATCTGGGTCAACGTCGAGAACCGATGACGGCGCATCGGCTGAATCGGCCACCGTCTTCATGTCGATCAGTGGCGCATCGAACTCATCAGCATGGTCGAGCATGTCACGAGCAACGGCGCCAATCACGATGCATCTTGCATCGAGGGGTGCGACTTTGCGCTTGAGCTCATTGATCGGCGAATACGGATTTATCGGCGCCACGACACAACCCGCACCCAATGCACCGAGCGTGGCTACGACGAAGTGAATCTCGTTGCCACAGGCCACAGCGACATGGTCACCAAGACCAAGCCCCATCGAGCCGAAGTGGGCGCGCATCGCTGCCACCCGCTCTCGCAATTCGGCATATGAAACGCGGCGGCCGTCTTCGATGAGCGCGATAGATGCGCCGTCGTGCCCGTCGATAATGGATGCAAGATTCACGCGCGACTGTCTACCCCTGCTTGCCCTTATGTAAGTGCTTCGACCACGACACTATGACACCGGTCGCCAACCAGCCAACGTAGCTGACCCAGGCCCAACCACACCGAGGAGCACCTTCATCGCAGCGTGCCTATCCCGACCAGATGCAATCTCACCGGGACCTAGATGTTGAAGCTCCAAAACAGTGTTTGCGAGACGCTGCACCATCTGTCAAGCGACGCTTCGTCGGTGATTTCGCAGCGCTCACCGATGATACCTAGGCGTGTGACTTCGCATGACATGTCGGTGATCCTGAAGGCTTCTAGCGTCTCGGGCGGGGATTACCGAGCGGCTTGTTTGCGATCGGTGATCCGTGCAAGCGTGCCGATCGCCTTGATCCGAGATCTTCGAGCCGAGGTCCATGCGAACTTGCAGCGTCGGGCCGAGGAAGCAGGTCAATCACTCCAGCAATATCTGACCAAGGAGCTCTCGCGTATCTCTCAGTCGCCAACGATCACCGGTGATCGACGGCGACCGTGTCCCCCAACGGCACGCTCGCATGGACGCACAGGTCTTCCTTATCGCAAGGCCTGGGGCATCCGGTGGCCTGCCATTTCCCGAGTGTCGAGGGTCAGCCAGACGCGGAGCGCATCGGTTCCGGCGAGTAGATTTCGGTTCGCTGAGACGAAATAATCGATCTGCAATATCAAGCTCTGTCAAACCGGCCGAGTACTTCGCTTGGTTTCGTCACACTGCTGCGGTGCAATGAAGTAACGCTCCGCACACTGCTGCGGTGCAATGAAGTAACGCTCCGCCTTCCCACGCCGCCTGAAGAACCTGCGTGCCCTACCACTACCCCAGGTCAGACAGGCTGGCTATGGATTGCAGTGCCGCAGCATTGAGTGTCATGAAGTCCAACGTGCCACCGCTCACGGTCCATTGGCGCATGGCTATGCGCACTGCGGACATCGCTGCACCGGCAACGACTTCTGGGCGAGGGTCTTTGAGTGGGTCAACGCCGAGGCGGGCGGCAACCGCAGCGATGATCTCTCGTTCCCAACTGAACTGCACGACGGCACGGCTGTAGGCAGACACTGCTGGTGAACTGGCCGCCAACCGGGCTTGGAGAAGCCGCCGATCACGATGGCGTTCGAAGTCTTCGGCGAGCGACAACATGGATTCGCGGACCGACACGAGAATTGGTTCATCGGCGGGACGCGACGCAAGCGACTCGCGCAGCTGCAACCGTGTGTCGTCGAGATCGCCGTAGAGCAGTGACTCTTTTGTGGGGAAATGTCGAAACAACGTTCGCTGGGACACGTCGGCCCGTTCGGCAATGTCGGTCGTTGTTGTTGCATCGAACCCTTGAGTCGCAAACAGGTAGTCGCCTGCGGCGATCAGGTCGTCTCGAGTGCGTTGCTTCTTGCGTGAACGACGACCCGCCTCGGGGTCACTAACTCGTGGCGCAGGGTCGACGAGAACATCGTCGGGTTCGAGTCGCGGTTCGACAGTGGTCATCGATGGAGCGTAACCCAAAATCTATTTGATGTCAGCAATTGACGAATGTCAGCGACTGACATAATGTACGCCTATGTCCCACGCCGCAGCCTTCTTTGATCTGGATCGCACGCTGATCCGCAGCTCCTCTGCCCCCGTCTTCGCTCGTTACATAGCCGAGGCTGGCATCACTGAACACCATGACATCCCGCTCGCGAACCTGTTTCTAAAGTTCTACGAAGAGGTTGGCGAAAGCCGACTGACCATGGTCCCGGCCAAACTGTCAGTACGCACCTCAAGAGGCTGGAACGTTGCTGCGGTTGCGAAGGCATCCGCAGCGGCGTCGCAAGAGTTGCTGGGAGACATTCAGCCATTCGCCGCTGGCCTCTTCGAAAAGCACCGTGCCGACGGCCTCAAGCTGGTTCTGGCAACAACCTCGCCCGAAGCCTTCGTGCGCCCACTCGCCGATGCACTCGGGTTCGATGATGTGATCTGTACCAAGTGGAAGAGCGCCGACGGCAGCTACCTGGGCGAAATCGACGGCGCCTTCGTGTGGGGAACCGAAAAAGCCGACGCCGTCGCGGCCTGGGCCGAAGCGAACGATGTCCGGCTCGACCGCAGCTATGCCTATAGCGACAGTTACTACGACTCACCCATGCTTGACCTCGTTGGG
>Ga0115564_10003608_pt1 | contig 12834 bp, 12 predicted proteins | sample COGITO_mtgs_1105_7_FD_88680 | JGI IMG/M metagenome (GOLD analysis project Ga0115564, IMG submission 88680) | Pelagic marine microbial communities from North Sea - COGITO_mtgs_110523 | ecosystem: Environmental > Aquatic > Marine > Epipelagic | place: Germany:Helgoland, sampling site Kabeltonne...
AAACAGACCGTCCACGACAGCGCGGCCATCAACCACCGTGACCACGCCATCGACCGTCACGCGCGGGCGTAGCGTCGGCCAGTCTACGGCTTTGACCAGCGGTTTGGGCAGCGCGAGACCGCTGGTTTCGATGATAATGTGCTCGGGCGGATTGGGCCGGTCGAGCAAGGCTTCCATGGTCGGGATAAAATCGTCAGCGACGGTGCAGCACAGGCAGCCGTTGGCCAGCTCCATGATATCCTCGTCCGCGCAGCTCTCGATACCGCAGCCGCGCAGGATCTCACCATCCACGCCAACATCGCCAAACTCATTGACGATCAGCGCCAGCCGGCGGCCATCGGCGTTTTCCAGCCAGTGACGGATGAGGCTGGTTTTACCAGCGCCAAGAAAGCCCGTAACGACGGTAACAGGAACCTTTTGAGCCACGGTTCTAACCCTTAAGTCTGAGCGGCAAACCCGCCGCGATAAAATCCACTTGAGCCGCGTGCCTGGCGACCCGTTGATTGAGCGTCCCCGCCCAGTCTCGGAACTGGTTACCCAGCTTGGTTTCAGGCGCAACACTCAGCCCAACTTCATTGGCCACGAAAATGACCGTCCCGGGCAGGCTTGGCAACGCCTGTTCTAGCCCCTCGAAAGCCGCTTCGATATCGCTCTGATCGAGCAGCAGGTTTGTCAGCCACAGCGTCAGGCAGTCCACAAGGACGACGCGCTCCGCAGCCGCCTGCTCGATCAGCACTTCGCGCAACGCAAGGGGTTCTTCGTGCACGGTCCACTGATCCGCTGCGCGGGCCTGTCGATGCAGCTCAATCCGGGCGGCGTGGGCGTCGTCGTAGATGCGGCTGGTGGCAATGTAATGGCGTTCGAGCTCGGTATTGCGGGCCATGCGCTCGGCAAAGGCGGACTTACCCGACCGCGCTCCGCCCAGCACCAGCCGGCATTCTCCCGCCATGGTCAGCGGTCTTCAAGCGCGCGCAGAACGCTCAGCTTTTCGTCCGCAGTCATGATCATCCAGTCGCGGATTTCGTCCAGCGTGCGCTTGCATCCCGAGCAGGAAGCCGAGCTTTTGTCGATCTGACACACGGAAACGCATGGGCTGGGCACAGATGTATCGATCATCCGCCGCGCGCCGGGACCCCGGCGTGAATTGGTGCGCCGCTGGGATCGCCCTTCTATGGTGTCATCAACTGTCATGGCTGCAAGGATTAAGGCGGATGGCCCTCCCGCAGGGACCTGTGGGAGACTTTAATTATCCCATTTCCGCCCCGGCGGCCTAAGCCTTCGTGAGGCTTCATGTCGGGGACTGTGGATTAGAAGCGGGCCGGGAGCTGCAAAAGAGCACTGTGAATGTCTTCCCAGCGGTCAAACCCCGCCCCCAAGGGCTCGGCTTTTGGGCGTAGCAGGAACGTTGGCAAGTCCAGCCGTGCCGCCGCTAAGAGCTTTGCCGGCCGCGTTCCGCCACTGTTTTTGGTAACAAGCGCGTCGATGCCCAAACGCTCAAACAGGTCGGTTTCAGCCGCCACACTCGGATGCGGCCGAGCGTCGATCCAGGTGATGGCGGGGTTGACCTGACCCCGCGCGCTGTCAAAGCGCCGAGCGTAGACGGTGGCAAAGGCCGTCAGCGGCAGGAACTGTGCCATTGCCTGCGGTCCAACGGCACAGAATAGGCGGCACGCCCGGCCTCTGGCTTGCGCGTCTTGGGCTTGGGCTTTCACGCCCTCAATCAACGCATCTTCGGTCTCGAACTCAGACCAGCGGTCCCCCGGCTCTGCCGCCCAAAGCCGCCGCCGCAGGCGAAAGGTCGGGATGTCCAGCGCCGGCAGCACGGTGTCCATCCGGCGCTGCATGGTCTGCGCGTGCGGATGGAGGGCGGAAACCAGCGCTGTCACGCGTTCCTGCTTGATGAACTGCACCAGCCCCTCGCGACCGCCAAACGAGCCCAGATGCAGGCGGCAGTTCTCCGGGGGCTGGACCGTGCCCGTGGGCGAAAACAGCGCGTATGTGACTGAAAAGACGGCTTCGCGCGCCAAGGCCTCCGCCAGCAAGCGCGCCTCCAGCGTGCCGCCCAGAACCAGAATGTGATGCTGCTCAGTCCGCACGACCCACCAGCCGCCCCGTTCGGTCAAACACCAGAATATCGACCCGGCACGAGTCCCCCGCCACCGCCTGCGCAGCGGTCTGCGCCAGCGCGGCAACCCGGTCCGCCAGCGGCACACCCGCCCCTTCGCACGCCAGCAGGGCCTGCGCGGCGGTGTCAATGTCGGTCCAGTCGATCGCCCGTTTCGCTGCCTGATCCGCCGCAAGGCCTTGCAAGAAGGCGATATCGACCTGGCTGCGCGATGAATGCAGATCCAGTGCGCCCTGCGCCAGCTTGGTCAGCTTGCCAATCCCGCCCGCGACCGTCACACGCGGCACCGGGTTCTTGGCGAGGTACTTAAGCATCCCGCCGGCAAAATCGCCCATGTCGAGCAGGCTTTCGTCCCCCAGGCCCAGTAAGGCCTTGGCTGCCCGCTCTGAGGTATCGCCCGTCGAGCCAACCACATGGCCCAGACCCAGCGCCTTGGCGACGTCGATGCCACGGTGGATCGAATGGATCCAAGAGCTGCACGAATAGGGAATGACCACCCCGCTGGTGCCCAATATCGACAAGCCACCAATCACACCCAGGCGTGGGTTCAGTGTTTTGAGCGCCATCTCCTCCCCGCCTGGGATCGATAGTTCGATGACCACATCAGGCAGCACCCCATCGTTCCGGGCCCGCAGGGCTTCGGCGATTTGCTCGCGCGGGCCGGGGGTGATGGACGCTTGGCCGACGGCGATAGGCAGGCCCGGCTTGGTCACAGTGCCGACCCCTTCGCCCGCAACAAACACCAGCCCCGACCCCGCCTCGCCCCAGCTCAGCCGCGCGCGCACCAGCGCGCCGTGGGTGATGTCAGGGTCGTCGCCCGCGTCCTTGATGATACCCGCCTGCGCCCAGCCTTCGCCCTGCGTTTCGACCGCCAGGGCAAAGGCCGGTTCCTGACCGCCGGGCAGGCGGATCGCCACCGGGTCCTCGAACCCTTGCCCCCGCAGTGCGCCGAAAGCTGAGGCCGAAGCCGCCGCCGCGCACGCACCCGTCGTCCAGCCGCGGCGCAGCGCGCTGGTATCCTCTGGTTTTTTCGGCGGTGGTACGGTTGAAACGCTCATAGACGCACAAAAGCCTTTTTCTGCCGCAGATGCCAAGTCCCGCTTCGTGCCATGCGCGCATAGCTCTAGCACTTCTTGCGTAAGATGTGCTGTGAAAGACGCTATGATTCGTGACTATGCTTTCCCTGTTCTGGAGCCCGGCTGGGTCTGGCTGGTTGGCGCGGGCCCCGGTGATCCGGGGCTGATCTCGCTGATGGGCGCAGAAGCGCTGCGTCAGGCCGACGCCGTGGTTTATGACGCTTTGGTCGATGAGCGCCTGCTCTCGCTGGCACCCGAAGGCGCGGACATCGTGTTTGCCGGCAAGCGCGGCGGCCGCCCCTCGCCCAAGCAGGCCGACATCACCCAGCGCCTGGTCGCGCTGGCGCAGCACGGGCGGCGCGTGGTCCGACTCAAGGGGGGAGACCCGTTTGTTTTTGGCCGCGGCGGTGAAGAGGCGCTGGTCCTGAGCGAAGCAGGCGTTCCTTTCCGTATCGTACCTGGCATTTCCGCTGGCGTGGGCGGTCTGGCCTACGCTGGCATCCCTGTGACCCACAGGACCGTCAACGCCGCGGTTTCCTTTGTCACCGGCCATTCGATGAGCGGTGATATGCCCGATGAGCGGCTGGACTGGGAAGCACTGGCCAAGGGCTCGCCGGTGCTCGTCATTTTCATGGGTATCAAGCACATCGCCCGGATCACTCAGCGCCTGATCAGCGCCGGGCGCCCGGCGGATGAACCGGTTGCTGTGGTCTGCAAGGCGACCTACGCAGACCAACAAGTGCTGATGTCCACGCTTGCAAGCTGCGCTGACGACGTCGCGACCGCCGGGCTGACGCCGCCATCACTGATCGTGGTGGGCGACGTGGTACCGCTGCGCGAATATCTCAATTGGAACCATGGCTAAGGGCCTGATTCTCGCAGCGCCGTCGTCGGGCTCGGGGAAAACCAGCCTCACGTTCGGCGTGCTGGCGGCTTTGCGGCAGGCTGGTGTGGCGGCGCAGGGCTTCAAGGTTGGCCCCGATTATATCGACCCACAATTTCACGCCCTGGCCGCGGGCCGTCCCTGCCCCAACCTCGACCCCTGGGCCATGTCACCCGACCGCATGCGGGGGCTTCTGGCGCAGAGCGAGGCTGATGTCTGCATCATTGAAGGGGTTATGGGGCTGTTTGATGGCGCCCGGAAGGGTCAGGGTTCGACGGCGGATCTGGCACGAATGCTGGGGCTGCCCGTCGTGCTGGTGATCGACGCCAAGGGCATGTCTGGCTCCGTCGCTGCCCTGGTCCACGGTTTTCGAACCTTTGACCCCACGGTGAACGTGGCCGGAGTGATCCTCAACCGCGTGGGCAGCGCGCGGCACGAGGCCATGCTGCGGGAGGCTTTGGAGCCGGTCGATGTCCCGGTTTTGGGTGTCGTGCCGCGCCTACCTGAGCTGAGCTGGCCCAGCCGCCATCTGGGGCTAACCCTGCCTCAGGAACTGCCCGATATGCCGGCGCAGGCTCGTTCGCTGGCGCGGGTCATCACAGAACGATTTGACCTCGCAGGCCTTCAGGCACTGGCTCGTCCCCTGCAGGGTAAAGGTTCGGCCCGTGTTGGCGGTTTCTTCCCGCCGGGCGCCAAAGTCGCCCTGGCGCAGGATGATGCTTTTCGATTTGCCTACCCCCACTGGCTCAGCGGTTCGGAACAAACCTTCTCACCCCTGGCCAACGAGCGCGTTCCCGAGGATGCTGATTTCGTCTTTCTCCCCGGTGGCTACCCCGAACTGCACCCCCAAACCCTGTCTCAAGCTGAAGCTTTCTGGGATTCGTTGCGCGACGCCGCTGAGCGCGGTGCAACCGTCTATGGCGAGTGCGGCGGCTATATGGTTCTGGGGCAGGCCATGACGGTCAACGGCACCCGGTTCGCAATGGCCGGACTGCTTCCGGTCAGCACGCATTTCAACGACGGCGACGCGCGAACACTGGGCTATCGTTCGCTGACAGCACCGGAAGATTTCTGGGCCGGCTCCGCGCTAAAAGGCCACGAGTTCCACGCTTCCCGCGCCGAATGCCACGCGCCACCGACGCTGTTTGAGGTAACGGACAGCAGACAGGCGTCTATGGGCCTTCACGGGCATCGAAACGGCAATATTGTAGGGTCATACATCCACGTTATCGACAGGGACCCCACCAACCCAGTCCTCTGACGCCCCAAGCGACACCCAAATCAAAGGGACAACTAAGTCATGGAGATTTTCGATCTCGCCGTCATCGGCGGCGGCGTGAACGGAACAGGGACTGCGCGCGATGCGCAAGGACGGGGCCTGAAAACACTACTGGTCGAAGCCAAGGATTTCGCCAGTGGCACGTCGTCGGCCTCCACCAAGCTGATCCACGGTGGCCTACGCTATCTGGAAAACTACGAGTTCAAGATGGTCGGCGAAGCGCTGGCGGAGCGGGAAGTGATCATGCGCGCCGCGCCCCATATCGTTTGGCCATTGCGCTTTTGCTTGCCCCACTCGCCGGAGCAGCGACCCTTTTTGATGATCCGTGCCGGTTTGTTTCTTTATGACCATCTGGGCAAGCGTGAGCTTTTGCCCGGCTCCAAGGGCTTGTCCCTGCGCTCTGGGCCCGAAGGCGCGCCGCTGCAGGATTGGGTCAAGCGCGGGTTTCTCTATTCCGATTGCTGGGTACAAGATGCCCGGCTGGTGGTGCTGAACGCTATGGACGCGCAGGCCCGCGGCGCGACCGTCCGCACCCGCACCAAAGTCACCAGCGCCCGTCGCACCGAAGATGGCAAGCTCTGGACCCTGACTTTGCAGGCCGAGGATGGCACCGAAACCACCGCACAGGCGCGCGCTGTGGTCAACGCTGGTGGACCTTGGGCCGCGGATATCGATACACAAGTAGTTGGCTCCAATAACCCCGCCAAACTGCGGCTTGTCCGCGGCTCGCATATCGTGGTGCCAAGGGCGTTTGACGGCGATCACGCCTACATCTTCCAGAACACCGATGGCCGCATCCTATTCGCCATTCCCTATGAGCAGGATTTCACCCTGATCGGCACCACCGATGTTGAGCACACCGACGACCCGCGCGAGGTCCATTGCACGGCGGAAGAACAGCGCTACATGCTCACCGCCGTAAACCGCTATTTCAAGAAAACGCTGACTGATGCAGACGTGGTCTGGACCTACGCCGGGGTTCGTCCACTGCTGTTTGAGGAAGGTAAGTCGGCTTCCAAGGTCAGCCGGGATTATTCCTACCGTCTCGACGGCACGCCGGGCGGTGACGCACCACTTTTGACCATTTTTGGGGGTAAACTAACCGCTTACCGAGAGCTTTCGGAAGAAGCCGTGGACCACTTCAAGCCGTTCCTTGACATGCGGCCATCCTGGACCAGAGGATCGGTGCTGCCCGGCGGCGATATTGGCCTTGACTTCAACGCGGCGCTGGCCGAATTCACTGCCGCTCACGCGACCATCGATTCCAAGACCGCCTGGCGGCTGCTGCGAAACTACGGGTCTTTTGCCTACGATATTGCACAGAACCAGGGCGAAGACCTGGGCAGTGGCGTTTCACAAGGTGAAATCGAGCATCTGAAGAACCGGGAATACGCCACAGCGCTGGATGATGTACTGTGGCGACGGTCCAAGCTTGGTTTGGTCGCCTCTGACGAAACCCGGCAGCGGATCAACGCCATTCTCGCCGCCTGATCCCAGCCTACGCGGCCTTTGTCCCACCAACCCGGCTCCGGCCACTCCCTACAAAGAGACCCCGACACCATGGCCCGATTTCTCACCCTCTCCGATGCCAACGTCAGTGGAAAAACCGTTCTGGTCCGCGCTGATCTGAATGTTCCCATGGCCGATGGACAGGTCAGCGACGGCACCCGGCTCGACCGTCTGGTTCCCACGCTTGAGCTCCTGACACAGCGCGGTGCTAAAGTCGCTGTGCTCAGCCATTTTGGTCGCCCCAAAGGCAAAGTTGTGCCGGAGATGTCGCTAGAGCCCGTCGCCGCCGCTCTGGCCGATGTGCTGGGCGCCAGCGTGCAATTCGCGCCTGATTGCGTCGGCAGTGAGGCTCGCGCCGCCCTCGACTTCCTGCCCGCTGGCCACGTCATTGTGTTGGAAAACACCCGCTTCCACGCTGGTGAAGAAGCCAACGATCCTGCGCTGAGTGCTGCCATGGCGGAACTGGGTGACCTGTACGTCAACGACGCCTTTTCAGCCGCCCATCGCGCCCACGCCTCGACCGAAGGCATCACCCACCACCTGCCTGCCTACGCCGGGCTGGCCATGGAGGCAGAGCTGACCAATCTCGGCGCCGCACTGGACGACCCGGAAAGGCCCGTTGCCGCCATCGTTGGCGGGGCCAAGGTTTCCACCAAAATTGATGTGCTCAAGCACCTGGTCACCAAGGTCGATATGCTGGTGATCGGCGGGGGCATGGCGAACACATTCCTGCTCGCCGCAGGGTTTGATCTTGGCAAGAGCCTGGTCGAAACCGACCTGACCGACACCGCCAAAGAGATCCTCGCCGCCGCCAAGGCCGCAGGCTGCACGGTGTTCCTGCCCGAAGACGCCAACGTCGCCGAGACCATAGACAGCGGAGAGGATTCCTACATCGTCACTGTCGATGACGTCCCGGAAACCCACATGATCCTCGACTACGGCCCGCTGGCGACAGAAAGCCTGCTGGACCGGATGAGGGAGACGCGCACGGTGGTCTGGAACGGCCCTCTGGGCGCGTTTGAGTTTTACCCCTTTGGCATAGCGACCTTCACGCTGGCCGAATGGATCGCGACGGCGACCCGGGACAGTGGGTTGGTATCCGTGGCCGGGGGCGGTGATACGGTGGCCGCGCTCGCGCGCGCTGGCGTTGAGCGGGATTTGACCTATGTCAGTACAGCAGGCGGTGCTTTTCTTGAGTGGATGGAAGGCAAAGTCCTGCCAGGCGTGAAAGCGCTTGAGGAGGCGAAAGCCAGGGACCAGGCAAAGGATGCAACGTGATGAGCAGCAAAACCCTGACACCGGATTTTCGCCGGGAAATTCCTGAGGGCGACCACCTCGAACGCGCGATTTGCAATCACTGCAGCTTCATTGATTACCACAATCCGCGTGTGGTGGTCGGCGCCGTGCCCGTTTTTGAAGACAAGATTCTGCTTGCCCGCCGGGCCATCGAACCCCGGCACGGTTACTGGACTGTACCCGGTGGCTATATGGAAAAAGGCGAATCCTTGCAGGAAGGCGCAGCGCGGGAGACTTGGGAAGAATGCGGCGCAAGGATCGAGGTTGGCCCGTTGCTAGGCATGTTTACCGTTCCCCACATCGCCCAGGTGCAGGTCTTCTTCTACGCCGACTGTCCCGATGGTAAGGCCGTCGCCGGACCGGAATCGCTGGAAGTAAAGTGGTTCGGCTTCGACGAGATCCCGTGGGAGGACTATTCTTTCCCATCGAGCAAAAAATCGCTGAGCCACTTTCTGAAAATCAAGGACCAGCCCCAAGCCACCTGGGTGCCACGCCTAGAAACGCTGGCCCCGGTGGGTCGTTAGGTCGCTAAGTCGCTAACCCTCGGACCGAAAAACGCTATTTTCGGTTGATCAGGACGATACCAGCACTGACCATCATCAGCGACACCACCAGTCGGATTGTCAGCGGCTCGCCCAGTAGCAGTACCCCAAAGGCCGCCCCGAACACGGGGGTAAGAAAGATGAATGACGCCATTTGCGTTGCTGGATAGTGCCGGACGATCCACAACCAGGCCGTAAAGCCAAAGCACACCACGATCACCACCTGAAACACCAGAACCCCTGCTATCACCGGAGTAAAATCGCGGATCAAGGGGCCAAAAATCGGGCTTTCGGGCGCAACCGCCGCCAGTATCATGCTGGCTGGAATCAGGATTATTGCCGAGACCACAAGCTGAAACGACAGCTGGGTTTCATTACTGGCCTGACCAAAGGGGGTCCGGCGGATCACCAGCGCCAGCAGGGCCCAGAACGCTGCGCCGGTCAGGCAGAGCAGATCCCCCAGCCAGCCCAGATTACCATCCGTCGTCTCGGTAAACAGCCGCTCGCTGAGAACCAGCACGACGCCAGCCAACGCAACCACAATCCCCGCCCAGCGGATCAGGTTCAGCCGCTCTCCGGGGCTAAACAGGTGCGCGAGAACCGCCATCCACAGGGGCATGGTGTAGAACAGCAGAGTCGTCCGGCTCACCGAGGTCAGATCCAGCGCGATGAACAGAAACAGGAACTCTGCCCCGAACAGGAATCCAACAAACAGCCCCGGCAGGATAAAGGCGCGCTTGATCGTGTAGCGTCGACCCATGGCGTAGACGAAGGCGGTCATCACCAGTGCCGCCAATGCCGACCGCAATCCTGCCTGAAACACCGGCTGTACGCCCGTGTTAACGAACTTCACCAGCACCTGATTGAAGGCCATCAGCAAGGTGAAACCAACCATGGCGGCGACACCGGTGGCGTCGAAATGCGTCTTGCGGTTGTCTTCTGTCACAAAAAAAGGGCCTCGCTTCCATCGAAGCCAGACCCTCGCACGGTTCGTACTGCTTTCAAAGCCCCCGACACAGGTTCAGACCCTGAAATCAGGCGGCTTAAACGGCGCAGGCTCTACTGCACGTCACTAAGCAACGCCGCGATTTCATTGGGGTCTCTGCCTGTGTAGGCATCGATTTCCTCACCGCCGACGTAGAAAAACAAGGTGGTCTTGCCGTACTGGTTGCCGCCGACCATCGCCGGCTTGTCAGCGTCATCGATGTTGATGGCGAAGACCTTCACGTCGGAGTAGCCTTCTGGGTCAGATTGCAGCAATCCGGCCAGCGAGCGGCGCTGGGCCTTGCAAAAGGGGCACCAGGTCGCCCAGGCATTGATGATCACGCGCTCGCCGTTGTCGATGGCGGTTTGCGCGGCTTCGGCATCCCATTCCATAAAGCCAAAATTCTCGTTGGTATCAGCGTGGGCCAACGTGTTGAACGCGAACGCGGCGCAGAGCACGGCGAGCCAATGGGAAATGCGCTTGATCATGATGGGGTTCCTTACCTGAAAACAGCAGGCGGACCAGAAATCTGTGCCTGCCTCGGGAGAGGTTTGGCAAAGTTCGTTGCTAACGGTCCAGTCAGGAACCCGTGAGCCTCGCAGAAAGTGTGAAGGAACGGCTCAAGTCTCCGTCTCACCCATTCCGGTCAGGGCCCGCGCAAACTCTTCGGCATCAAACGGCTGCAAGTCAGCGGCGGTTTCACCCACACCAATGGCATGCACGGGCAAGCCGAACTTGTCAGCCAAGGCCACCATCACTCCGCCCTTGGCCGTGCCGTCGAGCTTGGTAACGATCAGCCCGGTGATGTCGGCGGTCTTGCGGAAGATCTCGACCTGAGACAGCGCGTTTTGTCCGGTGGTGGCGTCGAGGATCAGCAGGGTATCGTGCGGCGCGTCGGGCTGCACCTTTTTGATCACCCGGACCACCTTCGACAGCTCGTCCATCAGATCCGCCTTGTTGTGCAGCCGCCCCGCCGTGTCCATCAGCACGATGTCCGCGCCGACTTCCTTGGCCCGCGTGATCGCCTCAAAGGCCAGAGCGGCAGCGTCCGTACCTTGCTCCTTAGACACGATTTCAGACCCGGTACGGTCCGCCCAGATCTTCAATTGCTCGATGGCTGCCGCGCGGAAGGTATCCCCGGCTGCCAGCAGCACGCGGTGGCCGCCGTCGGTAAAGTGCTGGCTGAGCTTGCCGATCGTGGTGGTCTTTCCCGAGCCGTTGACGCCGACCACAAGGATGACGTGGGGGGCGTTGCTGGTGTCGATTTCGAGCGGGACTTCGACCGGGCGCAGGATGGCCGTGATCTGTTGGGCGAGCGCTTGCCGGATTTCGTCGTCGGTGACTTCCTTGTTGAAGCGCGTTTTGGCGAAGTCAGCGACGATCTTTGCGGCCGGTGCAGCACCCAGATCTGCGAGAATCAGCGCCTCCTCCAATTCTTCGAGCGCGTCGTCGTCCAGGGTCCGTTTGTTGAACGCCCCGGTGATGCCGCTCGTCAGCCGCGCCGAGGACTTGGCGAGGCCACCCGTCAGGCGGCTCAGCCATGACCGGCTTTCTGGTTCTGGTTCTGGTTCCTGCTCTGGCTCGGACTCTGGCTCTGGCTCAGATTCCGGCCCTGGCTCTGGTGCCGCGTCCGGTTCAGTCGAGGCAACCACTTCCGCTTCCGCGTCCTCATCCGGCACAGTGGCGCGGACCAGCGCTGCGATATCGTCGTCTTCGACCGTCTCAGGCTGCGCCTGGGGTGTCTCGATCTCAGGTTCTTTTTTGCGTTGCCACGGCCAGCGCATCAGTGCGGCACTCCCATCAGTATTCCATCCTGCAAATCCACCAGCGCCAGAGTTTCCAGCGCACCGGCGGGGGGCGTGCTGCCGTCTAATCGACGAACAGACGCAAAGTTCGGCGTTCGGCCCCAGCCGTCTTTTTCAAACAAGACCGAGACCACATCGCCCTGCTGCGCTGACAAGAAGGCCGCTTTGGCCAAATCGCCCTTGGCCCGCAGGCGGGCCGCGCGCGCCTTGCGCTCAGCCTTCGCCACGGGCGGCATTTTCGCCGCGGGCGTGCCGTCGCGCTCGGAATAGGGGAAAACATGCAGGTACGTCAGACCGCAATCGTCTACCAGATCGAGTGAAGCGCGGAACATGGCTTCGGTTTCGGTGGGAAAGCCGGTGATGATATCCGCCCCCAGCGCGCAATCCGGGCGCAAGCGCCGCAGCTCCGCGGCCAACTCAACCGCATGATGGCGCAGGTGCCGCCGCTTCATGCGCTTGAGGATCAAGTCGTTGCCTGCCTGCAGGCTCAAATGAAAATGAGGCATCAGGCGCGGTTCTTCGGCAACCAGCGCCAGCAGGTCATTGTCCATCTCCACCGCGTCCAGCGACGACAAGCGCAGACGCGGCAGCGTCGGCACCGCGCTCAGGATGCGCCGCAACAGCTGGCCCAGCGTCGGCTCGCCAGGCAAATCACCGCCGTAGGACGTTACATCGACCCCGGTGATCACCACTTCACGCGCCCCGCCCTCGACCAGCCGGTGGACCTGATCCACCACATCCGCCACGGGTACCGAGCGGCTGTTACCACGCCCAAAGGGGATGATGCAGAAGGTGCAGCGATGATCGCAACCGGTCTGCACCTGCACGAAGGCGCGGGTGTACTCGACATAGCCATCGAGCAGATGGGGCGCGGTTTCGCGGACTGCCATAATGTCCTGAACCACCACGCGCGCGGGGGGCGCTGTGGTTGGAGGTCTGGACTGCCAGGTCGCCGCGTCGAGCTTCTCCTGATTGCCAACCACGCGCGCGACTTCGGGCATGTCGGCGAAGGCCTGGGGGTTCACCTGGGCAGCACAGCCGGTGACAACGATTTCGGCATCAGGGTTTTCGCGGTGTGCGCGGCGGATCGCCTGTCGCGCCTGGCGCTCGGCCTCAGAAGTGACCGCGCAGGTGTTCACCACCAGCGTGCGGGAATCCTCCGGCAAATGCCCCTTGATGACTTCGGATTCGTAGATATTGAGCCGGCAGCCAAAGGACAGCACCTGCTGTTTTTGCTCACCCATCCAACATTTCCCCCGACAGCAGGCCATCAAAGGCAAAGGTGGTGCCGCCGGTCATGGTGATATGGTTGGCGGACTGATCCCAGTCGATCA
>Ga0115564_10003610_pt1 | contig 12828 bp, 12 predicted proteins | sample COGITO_mtgs_1105_7_FD_88680 | JGI IMG/M metagenome (GOLD analysis project Ga0115564, IMG submission 88680) | Pelagic marine microbial communities from North Sea - COGITO_mtgs_110523 | ecosystem: Environmental > Aquatic > Marine > Epipelagic | place: Germany:Helgoland, sampling site Kabeltonne...
ATGCCTGCCCCCATTTTATATAGCCATGCAATTTTGCGCCGTTTGGCTGAAGTTCGTAAAAGTGGGGCTGAGCCCACTCTTGGCCCAGACGCAAAATCACAGCTTTCTGTGATTTATAGGGACGGCGTTCCAGTGGGCGTTTCGTCCATAGTTTTATCCACCCAACACTTAGATGCATCCATGACTTCTGCAGATGTACGTGCAGTGGTTGAACCTTATATACGCGAAACTTTACCTGACGGCTGGATTACTGGCGCAACTGCTTGGCATGTAAATCCAACAGGGAAGTTTGTTATTGGCGGTCCTGATGGCGACGCTGGCCTAACGGGACGTAAAATTATTGTGGATACTTATGGTGGAGCGGCACCACATGGTGGGGGAGCATTTTCTGGCAAAGATCCGACAAAAGTTGACCGCTCAGCCGCTTATGCCGCACGCTATTTAGCCAAAAATGTAGTCGCCGAAGGATTGGCACGGCGCTGTTGTATTCAGCTTTCCTACGCGATTGGTGTTGCACGGCCACTTTCCATTTACTGTGAAACGTATGGGACTGGTACGGTTCCCTCAAAGGCCATTGAAGCCGCTATCAATAACTGTATAGACCTAACACCGCGTGGAATACGGACCCACCTTGGATTGAACAAGCCAATTTATGAGCGCACGGCAGCTTATGGCCACTTTGGACGAGCTCCAGAAGATGATGGTGGCTTTAGTTGGGAAAAAACCGACCTCGGCTCAGATATTAGTGCAGAATTATAACTTTGAAAAACTTCATCATAAATAGATATTTGCAACAATCTCTAATTTGCGTGATGGGTTTTTGGCAAAAAGAGGGCTTCGTTCAGCGCTTCATTACTCGGAGGCATAGTTGGGCTTTCTATGATACCTAAAATCCTCACATCGGCCTATTTAAATTAAATATCACATGTCATTATTGTCACCCTTGAAACCGTCAAGCTTAAACGAAAATAATATATGGAATACGTGATAATTGTTCAAAGCTGTATTGCTAAGAATTTTGCAGACGCCTTTACGGGAAAGAAAAACCATTGAGTCAGAAAGCTCTTTTTCTAGATCGAGATGGCGTAATTAATGTTGATACGGGTTACGTTCATACGGTAACAGATTTTCATTTTATAAGTGGAATTTTTAATATCTGTCAAAAGGCTATTTTTAAAGATTATTTAATTATTGTTGTAACGAACCAGGCTGGGATAGGTCGGGGGCTCTATACTTTAAATGATTTCAACTTTTTGACCGATTGGATGTGTGAAACTTTTTTAGCTAATAATATTTTTATTACCAAAGTATACTATTCTCCCTTTCATCCGGTTTATGGTCTAGGTGAATATAAAAGAAATGACGAGATGCGCAAACCTCGACCTGGAATGATAAATAAGGCCAAGGTCGAATATGGATTAGATTTGTGGGACTCAGTTCTTATTGGTGATAACCACACAGATATTCAAGCTGGCCAAAGTGCTGGGGTTCGAACCAACATACTTTTTGATGAACAAAATGAAGCGGAATTAGAATTTACAGGCACTTACCACATTGTTAAAAATCTACAAAGAGCTGAATCCCTGTTATGACTCGAATATCAGTTAAACCAATTCTTGTACTGGCGGGAGGCTTCGGTTCAAGGCTAAGGTCAGCTGTGCCGGACGTCCCCAAACCACTTGCACCAGTCAACGGCAAACCATTTTTAACTCATTTAATAGAGGATTTAGTCTCTCAGGGCGCTCAAGAATTTATACTGCTGCTTCACTACCGTGCAGAGCTTATCAAATCCTTAATTGCCGAAATTGTAAAAAGAAATGATATGTCTGAAGTCAAGATAACTTGTATCGTGGAAGACACCCCCCTTGGAACTGGCGGATCAATTTTGAACGCGATCTATAATTTGGGTATAACAGACTCATTTATAGTCATAAATGCTGACACTTGGCTGGGAGATGGATTGCAAGAGATAAGCCTGTCATCAGCCAACACAATAGCAGCGGTAAATGTCAAAGATTGTTCGAGATATGGCGCCTTGATTTTAAAAGGCGCAAAAATTGAAAAATTCGTGGAAAAGAATTCATTCAGCGGCAATGGTCTTATTAACGCTGGATTATATCACTTAAATCCAGAAGTTTTTAAAAATTTCGTTAAAAATAATTATATTTCTTTAGAAAATGATGTCTTTCCCTCATTAGTAAACAATGGCTCACTATTTGCTATCGAGATACAAGCAAATTTCATCGATATTGGTGTTCCTCAAGATTATTTTAAGTTCTGCAAGTGGATTGAGGCGGGAAAACTAAATGCAATTTAATTTAAATGAATGTATGATTAACGAGAAAGAACCCATTAAAAACGCTCTCCTGAAGCTGGAGAAAAATAGCTTGGGCATCGTTATGTGTCACGACGATAATAGAAAAACTGTTGGTGTTTTGACCGATGGTGACATCAGGCGAGGCTTTCTTGTCGGATTTGATCTAGAAAGCACTGTTTCGAGTTGCACTAATAGTCAATTTATTTCGGCAACTAAAGAAACATCAAGAGAACAATTAATTAAAATTCTAGATGGACATATAAAGTATATACCAATTCTTGACGACACAGGAGCGTTGATTTCAATTGTTTCTAAAGATCATTTACCGTTAGACAAAGAGAAATCGATCTACATTCGCGCTAGAGCTCCAGTCCGAATGAGTTTTGGTGGCGGGGGGTCCGACCTAACCCATTATTTTAAAAACAAAGTAGGTGCGGTCATAAATACAGCCATTTCGATTTATAGCCACGCAACCATGAGAGTGAGAGACGATACAAAAATTATAATTACTTCGTACGATTTGAATGCAACATTAACTGCAGACGACCTTGAAAGCGCCTTATCTCAGGAGGGGCCGTTCGGTTTAATTCAATCGATTCTGAAAGCAGTTAAACCAGAGTGCGGGTTTGAGCTATTATTGGAATCAGATTTTCCTATCGGGTCAGGCTTAGGTGGTTCCGCCGCGATCTCAACGGTTGTCCTCGGCTGTTTTAACATGCTTCGCAAAGACCGATGGAGCCAGCACGAAATTGCAGAAATTGCCTTTCAAGCGGAGCGTTTGCACTTTGGTGTATCAGGTGGATGGCAAGATCAATATGCTACTGTTTTTGGTGGTTTTAATTTTATAGAATTTCATAAAGGTGAAAATATTGTTAGCCCCTTGAGAATTAACCCTGACACTGTACTCGAACTCGAAGAAAGTTTAATTCTCTGTGACACGGGCCTTGATCATAGTTCCGGAGCTATCCACCAGGATCAGAAAGAAACAATGTCCTCTGAGGTAGTGCAAGATATGGTTAGCGCTAATGTTCAATTGAGTTATTTGATCCGTAATAATTTACTCAAAGGTGATTTTAATAAATTTGGGGAGTGTTTGAACAAGACATGGGAATTAAAACGCAATTTCAGCAAAAAGATTTCTAATGATCACTTAGATTCAATTTACGCTGGGGCCATTGAAAATGGCGCAGTTGGCGGAAAGCTTCTGGGGGCGGGTGGTGGTGGATTCTTTATTTTTTATGTATCTCCATTCAAGAAACATAAATTGGTCTCATACCTGCAATCAAAAAAACTAACTTGCAAGTCATTTCGCTTTGAGCCGGATGGGCTCAAAACCTGGACATCAAGATTCAACGCTGACATTTAAATTTGAGGAACATGAACTAGCATGAAAATTGGAAATTTTGTTATCGGTGAACAAAGAGTTTTTATTATTGCAGAAATAGGGAACAACCATAATGGTAGTTTCGACTTGGCGATCGAAATGATAGATAAAGTTCGTGAATCTGGTGCCAATTGCGTCAAATTTCAGATGCGTCACTTGGACCAAGTATATCGCCGCCGTAGTCTAAAAAAAAGTGGTGATGACCTTGGAACAGAATATGTAATAGACTTACTCGATCGCTTTGAATTGAGTACTCTTCAGCATCGCAGGTTGGCTGATTATTGTGCACAGACTGGCATCCCATATATGTGTACGCCATGGGATAGTAAAAGTGTCGACGCACTTGAAGGTTTTGATGTGCCCGCTTACAAAGTGGCATCTGCTGACTTAACCAACTTGCCATTGCTCGATCACTTGGTGCAAACTGGAAAACCGCTCATTCTCTCCACTGGAATGAGTACTACTGAAGAAGTTGCAATCACTGTTGAATTTCTGAACAAACGTGGCAGTGAATTTGCATTACTCCACTGTAATAGTACATATCCGGCTCCGCTGCATGATATCAATCTGAAATGGATGAACGCTTTGCGCGAGGTTCACCCACTAATAGGTTATTCCGGGCATGAGCGAGGCATAAATGTATCGCTAGCTGCAGTCGCACTGAACGCCTGCATTATCGAGCGTCACTTCACGGTGGACCGCACCATGGAAGGCCCAGACCACGCGGCAAGCCTTACTCAGAACGAATTCACATGTATGGTTGAGGGTATTCGTGAGTTGGAACTTGCCATGGGCAAAGGCACTGAACGTCATCTTTCCCAGGGTGAAATGATTAACCGCGAAAATCTTGGCAAGAGCTTGGTTGCAGCCAGCTCAATCAAAGCCGGAACACTGCTTAGTCATAAGCACTTCAAGGTGCGTAGTCCAGGTTTGGGCCTTTCTCCGCAACGTTATGAGACATTGTTGGGCCGCACACTTCACCACGATATGAAGGAGGAAGATTTTTTCTACCCATCAGATCTGCAGGATGCTCGCATCGAGCCCAGAGACTATAACTTCACACGCCCCTGGGGCGTTCCCGTTCGTTACCACGACTTTTTTGAATACGCTTCACGCATTAAACCAAAATTGTGGGAGTTCCATCTTTCATATTCTGATATGGAATTGGATCCAGAAGATTATCTTGACGGACCTTATCAAGCAAATTTGGTAGTGCATGCGCCTGAACTTTTTGCGGGTAGTAAATTGATGAATTTAGCAACACCAGATGAGGCTTACCGTAGGGAGTCAATTAAAGAGACCCAACGCGTAATAGACATAACCCGTAACTTGAAAAGGTTCTTCCCCAATTCGCAACGGCCACCCATTGTTGCAAACATTGGCGGTTTTACAATGGACGCGCCCCTGCCAGCCTCTCAGATTAATGCCTATTATGAACGCTTTGCCGCAAGCCTGGCTGAGCTAGACCTAGAGGGAGTCGAGTTAATTCCTCAAACCATGGCGCCTTTTCCCTGGCATTTTGGCGGACAGCGTTATCAAAATATTTTTGTAACGGCAGATGAGATAGTCGAGTGGTGTTGTAAATTAAATCTTCGTATTTGTTTTGACACTTCACACACTCGGCTGACTTGCAACCATTTCGGTTTTGATTTCAACGAATTTGCGGAAAAAATTGCTCCATTTTCAGCTCACTTGCACCTAGGCGATGCGAGAGGGTTAAACGGAGAAGGATTACAAGTAGGTGAAGGCGAAATAGATTTTTTCCGATTAGGTGAAATTATGAAAGAGGGTTGCCCGAACGCATCCTTCATTCCAGAAATTTGGCAAGGCCACAAAAATGGAGGTGAAGGTTTTTGGATAGCTTTGGAACGATTGGAGACTACTCTATGAAGAAATCAATAAGCGGTGTGATTTTGAAATCAATAGCCGTAAAGAGTGCGCTGTTAGAAAATGTTGAATTGCTTGCTCAAATCGAAAGCCTTGCAATAACTTGTTTAAATAGTCTTAGATCTGGTGGCAAAATTATATTTGCTGGTAATGGGGGTAGCTTTGCGGACGCACAGCATTTGTCGGCAGAGTTTACTTCGCGTTTCTTGTTTGATCGCGCGCCAATGGCTTCTCTAGTATTGGGAGCCAACAATTCCGCTATAAGCGCGATCGGCAACGACTATGGATTTGAACAAGTCTTTGCTCGTGAGCTTACTGGGGTGGCGAAGGCTCAAGACTTATTTATTCCAATTTCAACGAGTGGAACTAGCCCGAATATTCTGACTGCGGTTAAACAAGCCAAATTGCTTGGATTAGTGCCGATTGCATTAACTGGGCTGGGTGGAGGTAAATTGGCTGATTTATGTGACTGTATTTGTGTGCCATCAAGCGAAACTGCTCGCATTCAAGAGTGCCATATTTTGATTGGACATATTATTTGCGAGCTTGTCGAATACCACTACTTTAGGGATACGCAATGAAATGTCGTCGACTGTTGCATTAATCCCAGCTCGGGCAGGCTCAAAAGGGGTCCCAAATAAAAATATCCGCATGCTTGGCGGCTATCCACTAATTGGTTGGTCTATTGCTGCCTGCAAATTAGCAGGATCAATAAATCGTACAATATTGTCAACGGATTCCGAAGAGTACGCACAGATTGCTAGAGGGTTGGGCGCAGAAGTTCCATTCTTGAGACCGGCAGAAATTTCAGGTGACAGCTCGACTGACTATGAGTTCATCACACATGCGTTGGATTGGCTGAAATGTAACGGCGGTGAACCTGACTACATCGTTCATATTCGACCGACCTCTCCTTTTCGTGCACCAGAAGTTATTGACCTAGCAGTGAAATCTTTTTTAGAAAAACCTGACGCAACTGCTCTTCGGTCTGTGCATCCAATGTCTGAGTCAGCTTATAAGACGTTTGAGATTGCACCCAGTGGGCAACTCAAGCGGGTGGCGTCAAATGGTACAGAACTTGACCCAGCAAACAATGCAAGACAAGAATTCCCGACGACTTTCTTTGCAAATGGATATGTTGATGTACTTTCAACACGCTTCATAAGAAAGATGCAGCGAATACATGGAGATAATGTTCTTCCGTTTATTACACCCGCAATTGACGAAATTGATACCGACGATGATTTTGTCAAAATTGAGCAAAATTTGCAAAGAAATCCAGAAATCGTGTCACAACTTTTTAAGTGAGAAAATAAAATGGCCCAACATACTTTTTCTATGGTCCCTCAAGAAGTTCCTGGAATTAAAACCGAACATCGCTTGATCAAGACATCCATACCCACTGAAGGGACTGCCGAAATTTTTGAGAGGCTATCGAAGGTGGAATCCCGCTCAATGCATGGCCAACTGCCAATCGTCTGGGATAGGGCTGAGAATTTTAGCGTGTATGACACCGCGGGCAATCAATGGATTGATTTCACCTCAACAATTTTTGTTGCAAACGTGGGACATTCAAACTCTCGCGTTACAGCTGCAATCAAGGAAACCTTGGAGCGCCCACTTTACAGTTGCTATGCATATGCCAACCCAGTGCGCACTCAGTATCTAGAAAAACTTATTTCTTTTTGTGGGGAGCCGTTCAAGAAGGCGTTTCTCCTTTCGGCTGGAACCGAGGCAACCGATGCCGCCCTGAAGTTGATACGTATGAACGGTCGAAAAACAGGTAAGCGGCGATCTGGCATTATTTGTATTGAAAATAACTGGCACGGACGCACGCTCGGAGCGCAGATGATGAGTAGTAATCTTGGCCAGCGCGCTTGGATAGGCTACCAGGATGCAGATATCCATCATATTCCTTTTCCCTATCCATGGCAGCTTGGCGAACAGAGTGGTGAGGATTTCCTGATTCAGGGACTGGAACAACTTGTGGCTAAAGGCATTGATATAGCGAATGACATCAGCGGCTTCATGCTTGAAACTTTTCAAGGATGGGGAGCAATTTTTTATCCGAAGGATTTTGTTAAGGCAATTGAGACAATCTGCAAAAAGCATGATATTTTATTAACCTTCGATGAGATGCAAGCCGGTTTTGGGCGCACGGGCCGAAATTTTGGTTTCCAACATTACGACGTCATCCCAGACTTAATATGTGTTGGTAAAGGCATGGGTGGAGGAGTTGCTTTATCAGGTGTAATAGGCAGAGAAGACGTGATGGATCTGCCAGAAATTGGCAATATGAGCAGCACGCATTCAGCTAATCCTCTTGTATGTGCAGCTGGCTTGGCTGTGTTACATGAGCTAGAGTCGAGAGACTTGGTTTATGAAGCAGATCGTAAAGGTAGGCTATTTAGGTCAGAGCTAGAGAAAATTCAACAACGGTTTTCAACTCGCATCCCATGGATACTTGGTGAAGGGATGATCATGGCGATGTTATTTCAAGATCCTGTTACCTATGAGCCTGATGGCCCGTTCACTAGCCGTGTTGCAGAGCGTTGCATGCAAAAGGGCTTGCTCGTTGTGCATACTGGTCGCGAGTCTTTAAAGTTTGGACCTCCACTAACAATCTCGGACGATGCGCTGCTCGAGGGAGTGGCAGTACTTTGTGAATCAATAGAAGAGGTGGCCGCAGAATGAGTTCCACTATTCGTCATGTTGGCCTTGTTGTTTCTGATCTTGATAAAGCTCTGAAGTTTTGGTGCGAAACGATGGGTTTCGCAATTGCACGCCAAATGGAAGAAGCTGGTCCCCACCTTGATGCTATGATGGGCTTAAATGACGTAAGAGTTACTACAGCCAAGTTGGCAGATTCTGACGGTAATCTTTTGGAGTTGCTGTGGTTTGCTTCGCACCCTGATAAGGAACAGTGGGTAGGCAAGCCTTATTCCACCGGTTTCACTCACATAGCATTGACAGTAAGTAATGTTGATGAAATGTGCCGTCGCCTCAAGAATGTTGGCTTGGATATTCCAATGCAGCCTCAATATTCACCAGATAGGCGTGTGAAAATGATATACGTGCGTGGCCCAGAAGGGATTTTAATTGAACTTGTAGAGTTACTAAAATGATAGATTCTAAAATAATAACAGGCTTGGCCAATACTAATTGCCCATTATGTGGCTTAGAAAGTGACCAAATTTTGGCCCATGAATTGCGCCGTGGCGAAGGTAAGGTGCTTTATTGTACTGATTGCGATTATGGTTTCTTGGCTACCAATTCAATTATTGATACTAAGGCCTACTATGATAGCGAATATCGTAAAGAATACTCCCACACGTCCAAAGCGTCAGCCACTTCTCCAAGTGAGATGTTTGAAATTTACAGTCGATTTCAGGGAAACCGCTTATCATTCATTAAACCTGTTTTGACACCTAACAGTAAAGTTCTGGAAGTGGGCGCTGGCGCAGGACAATTTTTGACCCACATCAAGTCTGATGTGAAAACTTCTCACGCAATAGAGTTAGATAAGGAATGCTGCACCTTTCTCGAAAATAAAATAGGGATAGAGGCTGATTCGGAATTTTTGGAAAATTCACGTTTTGCTGATGAGAAATACGATGTGGTCTGCGCATTTCAAGTTATGGAGCATGTTGAAGACCCAATTGCCTTTCTGAAGTCATTGAAAAAAGTCACTCGCCCTAATGGAGAAATTTTTATAGAAGTACCTAATCTTCGGGATGCATTGTTGTCAGTGTGGGATGTTCCAAGCCACAGAAAGTTCTTCTACCATTCAGCTCACCTTCACTACTTTACCGAAAATATTTTAAAAAAAATAGCTCAAAATGTAGGTTTCAATATTGAAAATATCGAAATTAATTACACGCAAGACTACAATCTGCTCAACCATCTTCACTGGATAATGAATGATGGTCCCCAAGACAATTGTATGGTGGGGATGAGTAATGTTCATTTAAATGGAATTGATGATGAGATTCCTGATTGGTTAAGTGAAGAACTTAAATTATTAAATGGCAAATACATCGACCGATTGATTGCTAACAAGCAAACGTCTAATATTCTAGTAAAGTTGAAAAATGATTAACAGGATAGGCTTCATGCAGGGTAGACTCTGCGACTGTGTTGAAGGTAAAATTCAAGCATTTCCGTGGCAAAATTGGGAAAGCGAATTCGCTGCAGCCAAGAGTATAAACCTGCGCTTAATAGAGTGGACATTAGACCAAGAGAAACTCTACGAAAATCCTCTAATGACGGCAGAGGGTCAGAAAAAAATTAGGCGACTTTGCCAGAAATTCGATATTTTTATACCATCCCTCACGGGAGACTGCTTTATGCAGCGACCGTTCTGGAAGGCTAGGGGACAAACCAAAACTGATCTACAGTCAGACTTTCTTAAGATTGCTCAATCTTGTTCACTGGTAGGCATCCAAATGATTGTCGTACCTTTAGTGGACAATGGGCGACTAGAAACGACTGAACAAGAAAACATTCTAATAGATTTTTTACTCAAAAATGAGGATGTTTTCGCCTCACACAATTTGAAAATAATTTTTGAGTCGGACTTTACACCAGCTAAACTTGCCCGGTTTCTAGAGCGTATAACTAGCTCGCAGTTTGGCATCAATTACGATACAGGCAACAGTGCCGCACTAGGCTTCAATGTAGTAGAGGAATTTATGGCTTTTGGGAATCGAGTGGCCAATGTTCATGTAAAGGACCGTGTTCTTGGTGGCACCACCGTTCCATTAAAGGCTGGGAATGCGGATTTCGAGACGGTATTTTCGGAACTTTCAAAGCAAAAATACCAAGGTAATTTTATTCTTCAAACTGCCCGCGCGGTTAATGGAAAGCATGCTGAAGCATTGGGTGAATATAAAAATATGACACTCCTTTGGATGAACCAATATGACTTGGTCGCGGTAAAATGATTAAACTGTTCACTGAACAAAGTACCGCCAATGGTCATAGGTTGAGTTTTGGAACTTAACCTGGCGGGAAAAACAGCTCTAGTGACTGGTTCAACCAGGGGGATAGGACTGTCGATCGCGAGAGTTTTGCATGCTGAAGGTTGCCGCGTGGCTCTGAATGGTCGCAATGGAATCGATTTGGTACACGCGACCAGTCAACTTTCAGGAGCGGTTGGCTTTGCTGGAGATGTCACTAGCTCACTAGAGGCACAAAAGATCGTTCAAGATGTTACAAACACATTTGGTAAATTGGATATTGTGATTTGCAACGTTGGCAGTGGTAGATCCGTGCCCCCCGGCACGGAAAATGCTGACGAGTGGCAACGTGTATTTTCACTAAATATTTGGAGTACGACTAATATCGTCGAAGCCGCTCGCGCGGCGCTTGCAGCATCGCAAGGAGTGATTGTCTGTGTGTCGTCCATCTGTGGGCTTGAAGTTATTCCCAACGCACCAGTTACTTATTCGGCTGCTAAGGCGGCACTGCATGCCTATGTTCGTGGTATCGCGCGTCCACTAGGTCAAGACGGAGTACGGATCAACGCTGTTGCACCGGGGAATATTATTTTTGACGGTTCAGTTTGGTCGCAAAAGATTAAAGAAGAAAAGCAAGCGGTTGAGACAATGTTGGAGACCAATGTGGCGCTTGGCTGTCTGGGCACCCCAGAGGATGTGGCCAACCTTGTATGTTATTTAGCGTCGCCGAAGAGTGGTTTTGCTAGTGGGGCTGTTTGGACACTTGACGGTGGACAAGTGCGCGCGTGAAATGACTTAATTGATAGTAAGATTTAGAACACGATGACACTAAATAAATTTGATTTAACTGACAAAGCCGCCCTCATCACAGGTGCAGCTGGTTTGCTCGGTTTAGAGCATGCGGCAGCCCTGCTAGATTGCGGGGCAACGGTAGTCTTAACTGATGTTTCGGAAGCAGCATTGAGCGTTGCCCAAACAAGCCTGTCGCAAAATTTTCCTAATGGACGCATTGTTACCTTTGTGATGGACGTCTCGAAGCAAGAACACATACTTGGCGTAGCGCAGGCGCTGGCATTGCAAGATTTACGCATTGATATTCTAGTCAACAACGCAGCAATTGATCCCAAGGTGAAGGGAAAGCAAGGAATGCTTGAAACCTCACGTTTAGAGAACTTTCCCTTGGAACAATGGGATTTACAAATTTCAGTTGGCCTAACTGGTGCATTCTTGTGTAGCCAGGTATTTGGTGCAGCGATGGCGGTAGATGGCAAAGGCGGTGTGATTCTCAATATTGCTTCAGACCTCTCGGTATTTTCACCAGATCAACGGCTGTATAAAAAAGCTGGGTTGCCAAATAATTTACAGCCTGTGAAACCTGTCACTTATTCGGTCATCAAAGCGGGTTTGGTGGGTTTAACCCGCTACCTAGCTACCTACTGGGCTGACCAAGGCGTGCGCTCCAACGCGCTTTCACCGGGAGGTGTATTTACAGGGCAAGATGATGAATTTGTACATCGCCTCAGCACATTAATCCCATTAGGTCGAATGGCAAAACACGATGAGTATCGCTCTGCGGTTCAGTTTCTTTGCTCTGATGCGTCGTCATACATGAATGGGCAGAATGTAGTGATGGATGGAGGGCGGTCAGCGTGGTAAAGCGATTTTTAATCACCACTGCTCTTGAAACTTCCTGGTGTGATGATGAACCTGTTTTGTTCCTTGGTGAGTGGTGTAAGTTGTATCATCGGAAAGAGGTGTGGGAAGGTCTTGACGCAGAAACTTTGCCTTATCATTGGGATGATAGGGGGAAATTGTTTGCAGATTATCAGCACCTAACTATTTTATATGAGCGGTTGTTGAAGGAGTTAGCTAGTCAGCTAAATCAAATTCATAAAGTCAATCGTAGTTTACGGTATTGGCGTATTTTAATTGGGCCATGGCTTGGTTACTTTATTCAAATGTTATTTGATCGTTGGGAGTCTGTTCAACAGGCCGTTCAGCTATATGATTTGTCTGGCGCAATTGTACTTTCAGGTACAGATGAAGCTTTAGTGCCTAAAAATATGCGTGATTTTAATTATCTTTATACAGGTGATGAATGGAATCATTACTTGTACTCCTATATCGTGATGAATTTCACCAAGATCCCTTATGTAACTCATATTCAAAAGAAGTCACCAAAAGTTGAAGGTGGTAATATAGTTTTTGATTTTAAGCGAAGTATCAAGCGGGTTACAGCTTCTGTATATTCTAAGTTCGCGAGTTTATTAACTCAAGACCAA
>Ga0115564_10003613_pt1 | contig 12820 bp, 9 predicted proteins | sample COGITO_mtgs_1105_7_FD_88680 | JGI IMG/M metagenome (GOLD analysis project Ga0115564, IMG submission 88680) | Pelagic marine microbial communities from North Sea - COGITO_mtgs_110523 | ecosystem: Environmental > Aquatic > Marine > Epipelagic | place: Germany:Helgoland, sampling site Kabeltonne...
GAAAACTTGTGTAAAAAGGGGAACTGCCAGCGAGGAAAAAAAAAAAAAAAAAAAAAAAAAAAAAAAATAATAAAATAGAAAAACGAAAAAAAATAACAAAATAGAAAAACGAAAAAAAATAAATATTTTTTTATCTAGACTTATATAAATGAAGATTATATTATTAACATTAGATACTGAAGTGGGAAAAGCACGGCGGTCAAAAATAAATTATGATTATGATATATTTTATGGCACATCAAAATTAGATGATTTACCAGATGAATTTAAAAATAGAATTGCTATACCTTATAATGTAGTGGATAGAGATACACATTTACAAAGAAGAGGTTGTTGTATGTATAGTCATATGAGAATTTTAAATAAAATTATTAATGAAAATTTACATAATGTGATTGTTTGTGAAGATGATGCGATAATGAAAGATAATATAGATTTGAATGATTTAGAAAAATTAAATTTAAATGAAGCAGTATTATTGAATGCTAAATTACACCACCCGACTGCTTATACAAAAGATAAATATTTCAATGATAAAGATATAATATTTCAACCAGGTGTTAATGATATAGATTATAGTAAGTGGCGGTGGGCGTGCACTGGATGTATATATTACCCGACACCTGAAGCAGCGAGAACATTATTAAATTTTTTTAATACTAATAAAAGATTAACTCACGTGGATTTATCATTATCAAAAAATAAAATAATAAATAAATGTTATTATCCGTCACCATTTATTATAAAAGACGATGGTGTTTCACAGATACACAAATCAAAAGGTTTGATTGATAATTATGTAGTAAAATAATAAATGAAGGGGAGACCCTTGAGTTAAATTAGACTTCTAAGTAATTATTTAGACTTCTAAGGTTTATTAGAAAATATAATTTGAAAATATAAAAAAAAATAATTATTGAATGAGATTTAAATATCAAAGAAACCTTACAAGGTTTATATTAGACTTCTAAGGTTATTTTGTAACAGTTTACCCCATTTATATTTTATTTATTTCTGCTCAAATCAACAGTATTATTTCTTTTGTTGAGTTGCTTGTAATAATTCTTCTACAGGATTAAGCGTAGATTGTATTACTCTGTCAATTTTATACATCACACAACTGTCATTATTAAGTTGAGCAGATTGTCCATCTGGGTCACATATTTGAGTGGTAATATTTGTAATAGTTTTAGAATTTGTAACAGTAAATTGTAGCGGATTATCTTGTTGAAAATAATAATCACCGTCTCCATTAATTTTATTAACTACTGAGATAGTTTTTAATGCTTCACCACTGTCACGAGACCCCAGATATGTGTATTTATCTAGTAGGTCTGACCGTATTGTATAATATGCTCGTGTCATTTTAGTAGGTAAATCTGCTGCTTGTATCAGGATACTAGTTTGATTTTCGGAGATTGCGGGGAAAGATTGTGGAAATCTATTATCTACAAAGGGAGGTGTTTGACCTGTTACAGCACCGTTAAAAAGTGCTGGTAAAGGCACTTGTGGTGTTAAATTTACAGCACCCCATATATTCATATTAAAATTTATTGTATCTCCTGCGTCTACATCTGCGTTTGTTGTTACTAAAGGTAGAGTTAATTTATTAACATTATTTAATCTTGTATTATAATTTAATGAAGCAGATAGAGTTGAATGAAATTGTTTATATGTAAATCCTAATGTATTCCACAGTGAATTATTCCACGATTTTTCTGGTATACCGAAATCTTCTATAAAGATGCCTGATTGAGTATCAAATACAGTCCACGGTGTTATCATATCATTCATTCTTGATAAAGTTACAGATACGGTTCCTGTTCCAGTAGAATTTAAAAATGCTGAAGATATACCTGAAGCATAATTCTGTGAATATGGTAGCATATCTGTAGTCCAGTTTGTATTATTAATTCTTTTGTTGATATGAAATACTTTTTCTTGAGCATTCGGATTTGTTTCTGTATTAGCAGTCGCTGAAGCACTATCTATTCCAGCATTCCATAAATTTCCTATATATTCTGGAGTATGTAATTGTTGAATATTGAATTTTTGATTTGAAGCAGAGAATTCAAATTTAGGTTCTTGAGCACCTACATAAATTCTCTTAGCAAAGGGGGTGGCATCTATAATTGAAGCACCTAGGTTCTTATTATTATTTTCTAAAGTATTTACAGCGTAATGCGTCATATTCTGATAGTCATTATTTAAATATCCATCGGCAAGACCTATTACAGCATTTCCATATGAATTAAAATGTCTATCAAATCCACATACTCTACCTGCTGAAGCATTTAGACTACCATCAAACTTATATGTTCCTGTTATTATACCTTGTGTTCTACCTGAATTATTTATTCCTGAATAATATGCGTATTCTTTAGGTATTCCTAATGTAGTCATTGATACATTATAATATGGATTTTTCTCTAATACACCCGCTTCCCATAATGATAGACCTGTTGTTGAGAATGAAATTACATATGACCCATTCGGAGATAATTTTTTGATAGCAAATCCATAACAAGGATTATCTACTGTGCCGTTTGTAAATGTATTTGAAGCAGACGGTTTAAAATCAAAAAATAATGGGACTGAATTTTGAGATGAAGCATTATTCACTGCTTTCTCTCCAGTCCACGCATTCGGTAACACATTATCACCTCCTAATACACCTTGTTGATATGAATTTAAATTCATATGTAGAAATCTTGAATTATTCACATTTGTAATACCAGAATAATTATTATTTCTGTTAGTAAATAATTCTGGATAATTTCCTTGTGTATCTAACCACCCTTTCCACGCATCTAAATTTGTTTTTGTCCATTCGTGTCCTATTTCTATTTTAGCAGTTAATCTCCCGTTCTCTGTATTTGATGAAGCATTTATATCTGTATTCAAATGACAAAATTTTAAACTATCTTGATTATGGACGGGCATCGTTCTACTTAATTCACATCCTTTTTCATAAAAATCAGGTCGCTTTATTCCTATATATTGATAATTTTGTAGATATTGATTATATTCAAAAAATCTATCACCTGAAGCAGAAAAAGTTGAAGGTTTATAAAATCCATAATAAGTTGAAGCATTATGGTCATTAACCGAAAATGAATGAAATGTTTGATATGTGGGGCATTCTGTTTTAACACTAATAGGTCTTAATAATCTTACTTGACTGTTTATATCTGCTGTTTGTCCACTTATATTATTAGACCATTCTGTATAATAACTACTATCTAAATCGCCTGTTTTTCTTAATTGATTAGTTAAATTATCTGCTAAACTTTCTGGAGAAGAGAAACCTACTGGAGCAGTCAAAGTTATTATTTTTTCAAATGGTATATATTGTGCTTCAGATGGACTATTTAATGAGAAACCATCTTCTTTAAACCAGTCTTGTTCTGCGTCTGTGCCTGTGCCTGTAATATAACCTGCTTTTCTAGTTTCTTTTGATATAAAAATTTTATATCTTGAGTTATCTGACCTTAATTTATAAAATGAAAATGGTTTTTCTTCTTCTCCTCCGCTAGACGAGTCTGCTCCTTTTTTGTAAATGTAATCATCTTCTACAAAATAACTTCTTGTAGGTTTTGATAAACCTGCTGTGCCGATTACACTTCTTAATACTAACACTCCTCCATTTTGTTCAGATTGTCCTGTAAAAGGTAATCCACTTTCTACACTATCTTCTATTTTCCACTGAGTAGCACGAGTATTGTTTTGTAATGCTATATTTGATAAAAATCTGCGTGGTAATGATACACAACAATCTCCGTTTCTTGTTTTATAAAATGATATTTTTATATTTACTTCATTATCTTTTAAATCAAATGTTTTATTTTCTGTAAAGGCAGTTTCTAATAAAGGCACACCATATAATACTTGATTATCTGAGTTTGTGCCTGTATTGATAGGGTTTTGATAACACGCATTAGTTTTTTCTAATGTTGTTTGTGATAGAGTAACCCTTAGTGGATTATTTTGTTTGTCAATTAATTGTCTACCATTAAATTGTATTGTTTCTTGTCCAGCACCTTTTTCAGATATAAATGCTGAATATACTGATACTGTATCTCCAGCATTTACTTTTATACCTGACCCTATTTTATTAGTAAATAAAGCAGGATTGTCATTATTTAATGTTTTACCTTCTTCACTAGATAATCTATTACATTCTAATACCATAGTTTCATTGAACCCTGACATAATATATATTATAATATATTTTTTATATTAGATTTAACTTGTGGATTAACTCCTATCATAGATGATTTCTTTTTCTTGATAAATAAATAGTCACTATATAATTCTTTAATAATTTCTAAATCGCGTAGCATAATTATACTTCTATCACCTATATTCATACCACCTTTGTTTACACCCATTCTTGTTTTAGCACATATATTATTTAATCTAATAACTTTACCATATTTCTTAAATACTTTTATTGACCTTTCATAATCTTCATATTGTGCTACATTTAATTTTAAACATTCTTTATCAATTACTACACCGAAACACCACCCTACACAAAATCCTAAATGAGTTGAATGTTCATATTTCATAAAATATCCGTTATCTGTAGGAGATACTCCGAATAGACAAGTGTTATGTTCTTTACATAAATTAAATCCTTTTTCTATATGATTGTTTAAATTATCAATAGGTAATGTTTTTGAAGCATTTTTCATTCTGAATGAAGTTATATCATCGTCCATACAAAATACATTTGACCCATTCTCATAATAATCAAATATAAATTCTCTGATTTCTTTCATACCTAATTTACCTACTATCATATTATAATCAGGATATAAAGGTTTATATAGTTCTAATTCTTCTTCATTATTGACAAAAATATCTATAATAGATTTGTCAATATTATTATCTGATAATGTTTTTAATGTTTTATCACCTAATTCAGTATATCTTTTATAAGTTGCTATTGCGACTCTATACATTATATACTAATACAGATTTTTAAAAAAGAAATTTAAGCGTAATTGATATCTAAAATACCATTAGTTAATTGTGCTTGACGAATTACTTCAATCCAGGTGCGCTGTGTGTAAGTAGCGTCAACTAAAATATGAGAAAAGTGTTGTTCATATTCAATACCACGAGAATTGATGCGTTCATTACGATTTAGTCTATGTGCTTGATAATAAAATTTACCTTCTAATTCATTACTTTGATTTTGACCATTATATTTCTCAGTAGTTATACCACCTCCTCCACGACTATACATTTCTCTAGAAATATACGGTGGCATCGCTTCAGTTGAAGTAATATCGTGGAAATGAATAGCATTAGAAACTCTGTCTAATGGATATAAATATTTATCATTTAGTCGGACATTTGAAGTTAGAATACCCATTTGTGTTGCTCCTAGAGTTACAATCTGAGAAGGTGCTATAGAATGATATACATTTACAATACTACTTAAATCTGGTATATCTAAAGATAGACTACTAAATAATTTAGATACTAAGCGTCCAGCACCTCCTACATTAATAATTGCTTTTGTTTCTGCTTGTGCTTTAGTTTGACTTCTTTTATTAAGTTGATAATCAACATATTGAAAATTCATATTTCTGTTAGAATTTTGAAATTGCTCCATTGTATCACCATCATAATAGATATAATCTGCGATTAGTTTAAGATTTGCTGTAGCGATTTGCGTCGCGGCACTCGGACTGGGTCCCACAACTCTACTATCATCTGTGGTATTAAAAAATAATTCTACACTAATCTGTTCATCAAACATATAAAGTGGTAGAGAATTAAATCTTAGGAATGGGAATAAATCTGCGAGAGATACTTGAAATTCAGGTGCTTGTGCTAGTTCTTGCCAGACGTGAGGTAGTAACCCTTCACGCGGAGCGACACCGCCTGCGCGTCCAGTTGCTATATAATCTAAACCATTATCTAAACCATATGCCCCCGCATTAGTTTCACTACTATCTCCTGGAGTGTTATTGTATCTTAATTGAAGAGCAGTGCCTCGTCCAGAAATAACTTGTTCTCTTTCTTTATTAATAGAAGGGTCTATGAATAAAGATTTATAACCCATAAAATGATTGAAATCTTCTGTTTCAGAAATCGTTTTAGCACCCACCTTTAATACAGCACGCTGAATGAGTGACGATATACCGATATTAACTGGATATGTGTTACGAGACCCATTTGTAGCAAGAGCGTCTAAACCTAATACAATTTTAGAAAATGAATTCATAAATCCTTTATTCATAAGAGTAAATCTACAAAATGAATTACTGCTGACTACTGGTTCTAAAATGTCAGTATCAACCTCCATACTCATATCTCCTGGGATGCTGCCTATTTTAATTAAATCTGGGATAGCGGACATAATGTTTATATAGTGTAAAATATTTTAATTTTAATTATTATTTATATAAAATGATAAAAATAGACTTGTAGGTTTAAAATAATACTTCTAAGATATTTAGAATTTTAAAAAATATAAATATAAAAAAAAAATAATTATGAATGAGAATTTAAAATCAAAGAAACCTTAGAAGTCTAAATTATTACTTAGAAGGTTAATTCATCACCTGGACACCATTAGGAGTGAATACTAGTGTAGACTTATTACGAGCAAACAAATATACAGCATTAGGATTATCTGTGTTTAATGTAGATACAATGGATACACCGAAATTTACATTTTGAAGATTTTTACCCTGACCACTAATCATATCATATGCTACTCCTACACCGTAGATACTGCCTACTTGAGATACTAAATGAGATACAGCAGGTATATCATTCGTAGTAACTGCTGGTGTCATTTGTAAATGGTCGTTACTATACCACGGTTTAACAGCATTTACAAAATTTTTAATAATTTGTGGGTCAGCATATTCTACACGAGTATCTACAGCAAATTCAGTATCAATATTATATTCTAATGGACTACGCACACCTCCTAATGTAAATACAACCTGCCTAATAGGTGCTACTAAATCACCTTGATTTAAAATAGGTAGTGTATTTAATCCATCCCTCCCATAATTATTAATAAATTCAGAAGGCACAAAATTACAAAATACAGATAATACATTAGATAATCCTAACTGAAAATTTAGAATAGCATTCGTGCTGTTAATAGAATTGAAATAAGAATGGATACTATTATATTCTAGTGTATCTCCTACATTCGTATTAGGTGCTACAACCTGCGCTTCAGCGATTAATTTCAAATCTGTCAATTCATAGAAACTTTCTGTAATCCCTGCCGATGTTTCATCATCACCGAAAATAACTTGACTATCTGGAGCAAGTTGAATTTCAATCATTAAACCACCTACACCATTCGCCCTACTCAACGGGATAGGATTACGACCAGAAAGAAGACCACACGGTAGATTAATACAGAACTGACTTCCAGCATAATTTAACACATTAGAAGAACCACTAGAAGAACCATTAGTGTTATTAACAACTTCAGTCCTCTGTAATTCTATATTAGCACCCTGAAGAGCAGTCATATTTAAATGAGTTAGTGCTTCCTGCTCACTTGAAACTAGTGGCATATATGTGCTCATAAACCTATTATAATGATTTATCCTTTCAATAGTAGATTTATGAACTTGACTTGAAATAGTTAATGTATCAATAACAGAATATACTCCTAATTTAGGGTCTAAACACATTAAATTACCATCCGCTTCAGTCTGAACTCTATTAGTAGAGTCCCGTAGAAATTGAATATTACCACAAAATCTTACAGACGAACCCATAAGATGTAAATCATTTTCACCTATAATAAACTGTATTACAGGATTTCCTTTCTTATAAGATACACGACCTGTGCTTACAATATTACTGGGTTGTATATCCATATAAACATTTTGACCTAAATTAGACATTTTATAGTCTGTATTATATAAAAAAAATAAAAATTAAAAAAATACGATTATGGATTATTATATATTATCCATTCCATAAATAATGGACTGACCAGTAATTCGCTGTATTTTTATCAGTCCAGGTTTTCTTTCCTTGTTTGTTTGTGATACCTTTAGCACGGGCAAGATATGATTTTCTTCTTTTAGGGTCTTTATGTTGTGTAAAATCTTTCATTCCTTTCAGACCGAAACCTATTTTCTTGTAACCTTTTTTTGTATCTGCTTTAACATATACAAAAAATTTAGAACTTGATGATGTAGTATTCTTGAATGGTTTATATAGTGCGGGTCTCTCCATATATATAATTATATTTTAAACTTCAACACTTATACTATCTCCTGCGATAGTCATACGACGGATATGATACACGAAACTATTCCACAGTTTATTTTTAGTAGGTGCCGTAGCACCATAATTAACTTGAAGAGAGAACTGCCTATTACGACCGTCATAAATTCCATTTTGAACCGCTACAGCACGACCGATACAGAAATTCCTGTTAAATTCAAGCATACTCTGTCCAGAAATTCCTGCGGAGGTCAATGCTTTTTCTAATTCAATAAGATGCTGTTGTGAAACACTAGTTTTAGAAGATGTTTTAGCAGTAGATACAAGACGAGCAGGTTGTTGACGCCCTCCATATGTGAATTGATAAGATTGAATATTGTCACTGATACCAGCAAGACCACATCTATCTTGATTACCTAATCCAGTCTCTTCTGAGTATGTGCCCGAAGCAGTTAACTGAACATTAGGGGCATAGGCAGAACTGTCAACTGGGATACAAATAATTGACTTCATTCTACGATTTTCAAGTGGTATCTGAATTTGTGCTACAATATCACCAGCAAGTTGAGAATATCTATAGTTAGTCAAAGACAAAAAATCATAATTGATAGTCCCCCCTTCACGCATTCGTCTAAGCATATCTGCTTCATAATTAGCACCCATATCAAGAGACTGGACTACAAGATTTACATCAGATACCTGATATGTTGTATTGTAAGTAGTATGTGCTGTATCAGAAAAGATTATGTGAGACGCATTAGTATTATTAGCAACTCCAGTGGTCATTTGAAATGAGGATGTCGTCAATTTTAGAAGACTTTCAGTGACGCCCGTCGCGGAAATAAACTCAATCTTTTGAATAACAGGTTTAGTATCTGTATAAAATACCTGCTCAATTTCAGGAGCAGGTGCTAGTCTAAGAATACCGATGCGCTCGCCTACAGCAAATGGTAGATTATCTGGTTCTATGTATCCATTATCTTGAGTTAAAAATATTGTAGTGTATGCCGTGGCGCCGCTCGCAGCACCCGTGAATGCTCCTGTAGTTAAACAACCATTTGAAGAATGAATGAATGGATTTAATTTCTTTTTTCTGTTTAACATAGCACCTTCAAGCATTCTAATCGCTTTTTGACTATCTTCAAGAAGAATAGAAATTCGTAATCCATTCGTGAGCATACTAGGAAATACTTTATCATTACCGAAAATACCAGTATTTAAGGGCAGACAAACTTTAACATTAGTATATGAAGCATTCTTTAATTGACTTTCATCAGCATCACTTACACCTCTTGCGTCGGTGAAGAAATTCATAGCAGTGTTTTGATTAGAAAATGCTGTGCCTAATTGACCGTGTGGAGTAATTCGTGCTCCAGCACCTTCTACTAATGCTCGCTTATTACGAAGACTTTCATTACAATGATAATCATATTTATTCATTGTAGCAATATTATATCCTACAATCTCTTCAAGAAGAGCGTTGTTGTTACCATCGTGAATACGAATATCACGAATTAATGCCTGAGCACCTATATGACTATCTAACATTAATTTCATTACTTCACCCGCCGCATCTGACGGCATTTGAAGTTTTACATTAAATTGAAGATAACTATTTTGAGGTTGAAAAAATTTAACTTGAGCAGGGTCAAGACGCAATTCAATTAATTGACCTGGATTATATGATAGTCCATTAATAGAAGGCACGGCAATACTTTCTTGATTTATGGCAATTTTATTATCGGCAACAAAGAAACTCATATTTTATAATATAATTATATATTTTAATTTTCAGTATTTAATTTATTTACATTCTTCATTTTTTCAAACAGACAATCTTTTGATAACATTACTTTAAGTCCTTTTTCATTAGCACGACGATAGAAACTTCTGTGCTCACAATCTATAAATATTTCATCATTTAATAATGTAGCAGGTTGATATCTAATATTTGTGAATTTGTTTAATTTATGAATACAAAATCCATTAAATATACTATCTATAGGTCTCATATCGTCACCTTCTTCGCTCATTTCTTGAACAACTTTTCTTAAATAATCTCTAATTACGACTTGATTTTCCCAGCATTTATCTAACTCTACTCCAGGCACCCACCCACTTTCTTGTAAATGGTCTATAGATACACTCCAGGTATCATAAAATCCTTCATTATAAAATGATAAACTATCCCATTCTTCTTCTAATGCTTCATTCAGAATATATTTTCCTAATATCATAGGATTTAAATCAAAATTCCAAATATCGTCTAAATCTGCCATAATAAAATAAGTATAATCTGAAAAATGCTCTTCTATATAATCTAAACACTGATTTCGTGCTTGACCGATATTATATGCTCTACCATACTGGTGACCAAATCTATCTTTTTTATTAACTATAATATCTATATCCCATCCTTCTCTTTTTAATTCACATAATTCTTTTAATGTATTATCACCTGAATTATCATAACATAATACAATTTTAATATTTGTAAATAGATAACTCAATATCTTAATATTTTCAAATGATTTCTTTAAAAATCCTTCATTTTTGAATACTGTAGAACAAATTATACAACTCATATATATAATAAAAATATTTTAAGAATATCCTCCGACCGCGACTCCACCAGATTGTAATGCTGATACTTTAGCAGGCGCCTGTTGTTGAGTAGGAGTGGGTGATGCTGTAGGTTTAGCGATTTGTTGTTTTTGTTTCTTTTCTCCACCGATATAATCTGCCACCGCAGATACTCCACCTGCTATAGCACCTGCGATATTCAATCCTAATCCTATTTCAGCACCTATACCAGTAGCATCAAGCAACTCCCCGCCCGCTTCAAGACTACCTGCGAGAGTGCCTGCTGAAAATACACCAGAGGTAATACCCGCTACATTACCTACTTTTTCTGCTTTATTTAATTTACTAAATCCACCTTCAGCATCATCTAAAATATCTGAACCTGCTGATACAACATTTAATCCTTCTGCTGATTTGCCTACCGCATCAAGTGCGCCTAATGTTTTTGTAGCAGAAGAATATACTTTTGTTGCTCCTGATACTGCTTCTCCTACACTACCCGCCGTTGCTGTATCTTTTACTGCTTGAGCACCCGCTTTAACAGTATCAGTGAAGTTACTAAGTCCTTTACCTGCTGTAACGCCTATTGCTTTATTAAAATCAAGAACCGCATTTATATCTGCTCCGCCCATATCATATAATCCCGTGCCACCTTTAACTGCTTGCTTAAGTCCTTTGCCTGCTGTAACTCCTAATGCTTTATTAAAATCACTAGCAGCACTTCCAGTTGCTCCTGCCATATCATATAATCCTGAACCTCCTTTTGTTGCTAGACGACCTGCTTTATATGATTTCATAGCATTATTAACTTCACCTACATTTTTAGATACTGCTTTGCCTACTTTATATACATTCCGAGCATTTGCTAGAAATTCACCTGCTTCATCTTTTGCTTTACCCAGAGCACTAGACTTTTGTAGATTGTCTGCTCCTTTTTCAGCAGCACTATATAGTTTATTCTGTAATTGATTTTTTAATTTACTTTCATCTAAGCGAGATGTATTACTATCTGCGATAGTTTGTTGAAGATTGTTATCTCTTGAAATATTATCGTTAGTGAATTGAGCACCGTGTTGATATCCGAGCATTTCTGACATAGTTTATAATATAAATAATATAATAATAGTGATTGTTTAAATATTTGTATAGTTTATAATATATAAATAATGACAAATTATACTTGTAAGTAATTTTTTAGACTTGTAGGGTTTCTTTGATTTTAAATTCTGAATTTATATTTATTTTTTTTTTTATTTTACAAATAATATTTGAAGAAAACCTTCTAAGTAATATTTTAGACTTCTAAGTCTATTTTGATATTATATATGTATATAATATTATCCGAAACAATTATCAAAAAATCCTTCTTCAGTAGGGTTTAGTGCTTTGCCTTGTGCTCTTTTAATTGTTGCGTGTATCTTTGCGTGCTTCTCTTCTTTCTCTTTCTTTTGTTTCTTCATAACTTTTCGTGCTACTCTTTCTGTTTCATATTTGCCTATTGCTCCACCCACAATCTTCTCAATATCCTCTATAGATACACTACTATTCTGGACAATTACAGGGTCTTTATCTACTTGTTGTTTGATTTTACTGACTTTCTTTTCAACATATTCATCTGTCTTTGCTTGAATTTTCTGTTGTGTTTCTTCTTCTTGTTCTTTCTTTAATTGTTCTTTTTTCAATCTATTTGCTGTTCTAGTAGCGTTACCCTTCTCTCTTGCTTTTTTAAGTTGCTCTAGTTTAGCATCATCCATAACACGCTTCTTTTTTGCTACGGGTTTAACACTAGGAGCACCTTGAAATATAATATCTGTATCTATTTTAACACGCTCTTTGACTTCAACAACTTCTTCTTCTTCTTTATCCTCTTTTTCATTATCTGATACATTATCACCACTCTCTACAAATTTCTCATCTTCTTCTGGAGTTTCACTAACTTGAGTATCTATAATTACAGGGAGACAATTTGACATTTCTATATTTACTGAAAATATTTTAATTTCAGAATTTA
>Ga0115564_10003622_pt1 | contig 12806 bp, 8 predicted proteins | sample COGITO_mtgs_1105_7_FD_88680 | JGI IMG/M metagenome (GOLD analysis project Ga0115564, IMG submission 88680) | Pelagic marine microbial communities from North Sea - COGITO_mtgs_110523 | ecosystem: Environmental > Aquatic > Marine > Epipelagic | place: Germany:Helgoland, sampling site Kabeltonne...
TTATTTGTTTTAATTCCCAGACTCTGTAGATATTTTCCCGACTCATTCCAATTCAAATATTTTTTTTCTGTTAAATGATAAGGTTTTGATCCCAAATAATCTGACCACCCATTCCAATATTCTTTATAAATTTCATCCGGTTTAAAAGGAATTTTTTTCGGCCTGTCTTTCCAGTTTTTGTAATGTGCAATGGAATTAAACTTTTGTTTGAGCACAGCTTTTTTTGATTCTTCAAATAAAAAATATTTTAAGTGCTTCCTTTCATTTCTTAGAAGATAGGTTGGGCCTAACCAATCTTTAATTCCCTTCCATTCTTTATATACACCACTTGGATTTTTTGGCAAAAAGTCAGGAAAATTTTTGCTTTTAGTATAGTTTTTCCATTCGTCTCCAGTCTTTAACTTTAGATCCCAGACAAATTTCCTAGCGTTGAGGTAAGGAAGTCTAATTTTACTTTTTTCTTGAGGGGATAGATCTTTTCCTAAAAATCCTGACCAACCACCATTAACTTTCCATAAATTTTTAAATAAACTTTCAGGAGAAGAATGTACTCTTGGTATTTTGTTTGCTTTAATGTAATTTCTGTATTCGTTTGCAGAATTTAATTTAAGCTTACGTATTATTCTAGTATGGCCCTCCCAGTCTAACCAATCTTGAAACAGTGAATCATATCCCAAAAAATCAGGTATAGAAACAAAGCCTGCATTATTATAAACACCTCGAGGATTGCCTGGTATATTTTTAGGCAATTCGCCATTAATCCATTTGCTTTTATATTCTTTTGCTGATTTTAAATTCAAATTTCTAACAAATTCTCTAGCCTCATTAAAAGGCATCCAATTAAATCTTGATAGGTTTTCCCAAAGTTTTATATTCAGATTACCAACTAATTCACTTTCTTCTAAAAGAACAGGATCTATATTAAATATCTCCTCCCTTGCACCAGTTACTCTACCGCTTTTTTGCGATTTATCTTTAAACTCCTCTATTATTCTCTCATCGTTAGCGGCTAAGCCTCTGACTATATTTAGTATCTCTTGGAAGTTATCATTATCTATTTCGTGTGTTTTATGATCATATACTACAGGCAGAACCACATAACCCCAGTCCTTGCCTTGTTTCTTCCTTAAAGCTCTTCCAAGGGCTTGAACGATATCTACTTTACTCTTACGAGGATCTGCAAATACAATACAATCAATATTTGGTACATCAACTCCCTCTGTTAAGCACCTTGAGTTGGTTATTAACGCTCTATCTGATTTAGCAAATTCTTGAACAATATCATTCCTTTTTGTAGTTGGAAGTTTACCCGATACGTGATACGTATCTATGGGCTTGTAACCATATGACTCAGTAATATGTTTTTGAACTTCTTTGTTGCGAGTAGCTCTCTCAATAGAAGAATGAAATGATACTGCATTTTTAATGGGTAAGGTCTTCATTGCCTTTCTTAGTGCAATCATTGAGGCTAGTGATCTAGCCTCATTCTCTTTACCCCATTTAGCGTTACTTTTTACAAGATTATTATCCTTTATAAACTCTGCTATTTCCTCTTTTTTTACCTCTATGGTGATAATCTTATAATCGGTCAACAGATTCGCTTCTATAGCCTCTTTAAAGCTCATATGACAGAAGACTTCACCGTAATCATCCGGATCGTCCATAGTCAAGATATCGTCTCTTACACCTCTGTAAAATCGCTCTGTGGCGGTCATAAATATTCTATGCTTAACAGAGATATTCTCTTCAAATAAAAGATAGCTGAAAAGGTTTTCATTCTTACCTACTGTCTTATGTGCTTCATCATAAACACCCAGATCAAAAGTGAACTTTAGAGCTTTGCTTATCTCTGCAATTAACCTTCCACTTTGATAGGTAGTGAAGATTATTATATTCTCATTCTTATTGCTTTTAAGCCACTCTTTAATGTATACTGGGTCGGTTGTACAAGGAACCGGTAAGTCTCTGGTATAGGTCACTACGTCATCGCTTTTGCCGATGCCTTCGTCTGAGCAGATGCACAACCATTTAACCTTCTTGTTTTTTGCTACTACTTCTTTCAGATAAACCTTAAGTGTTTGTTTTACCAGTGATAAACTAGGCACTGCAACAAGGGTAGAGTTAGCCTTTAATTTTTCCATCATCCAAAAGCCCGTAAGGCTTTTGCCAGAGCCACAAGGAAAGATCAGCTTACCTCTGCTATTATTTTCCTTTACAAAGTGCTTATGTGCTAGCTTAATTGCATTTTCCTGATGAGCTTTGGGAGTTAAAGGTTTCTCATTAGGTTTTTTCTTATCCAGTATACCCCTGGCATTATCAAAGAAATCCTTATCAAGTGATGACCAAGTATCATACAAAACATTGCTAATGTTTTGAATGTCTAACTTGTTGTAATTGGTTGAAGTTTTAATCGCCGTTGAGCAAATATAACCGTGGGTAAGCTTCTTCTTATTTGCTAGTAGTGAGGTAAAAGTAGCGACCTCCTTATTGTTTACTGAAGTGTCTTTATTGCTATGGTATTTACACTGAATTGCGTGGTACTCTGAACCACACTGTGCTATCAGATCTATTCCTAGATCTTGTCTGGGGATTTCTAAATGCTCTAGGACTTTACTTGGAACCTCCTCTAGTAACCAAACGTTGTCATACATACTTATGTAGAGAGGATTAATCTGAAAGTAAAGCTTTGTGAGATGCTCAAAAGCATCTCCCTTACTTTTAGTATTCGGCATAGCCTCAGCATAGGATTTAAAGTCATCCCAGCTGTTGATTTTATCTAAAGCTATTCCCATCGCCATTTCAATCCAAATTATTTATAATTTTTGAAATAAAAAATCAAACCCTCATTTAAATATTACCCTAAAACAATAGCCATTTGAATGGCTGTGTATTATTACCTCTATTTTCTTAACTTACTGACTTAATAACAATTACAATCAAATGGAAGATTTTAGTAACTCAAGGTTTATAAAATTAACAGACGAATATAGAGAAGCAAAAATAATCTCATACGAGGCTTGGCAGCAATTACAAAGTATTTACAGAGATTCTTTTATAGATAAATCTGTAATTGACAAACACGCAGAAAAATTGATAGATCAATACACTCATAATTCATTGAGTACACGATCAATTCAAAAAAATATACAGTTTATTGCTTGGTTATTAATTATAAACCTGACAATCATATTCTGTTATTTTGTCTATTTAACATTTGATTAAATCTAACTTTAAAAGAGTATTATGGCAAAAAAATCATTAGATCGATTCAATTTCAGGGAAGATTTAACCTCAATAGACTACCAAAAGATTTTAATCGAGCAAAATCAAACAATAATACAGTTGCTATCACTACAGCACCAAGACTTATTTCACGCAGGTGTAAATAATATCGTGGTTGAAATGTATCACAATTCACTAAAACCTTATGTAGATTTGAGAAAAAATAAACCAAATCCTGACGAACTAACTAAAAGTAAAAAAGGCCAATATCTCAATTTAAAAAGACGTAAGGATGAGGGTGAAAATATTGATGATACAATTAAATCTCTTGGTTTAGAAGACTATTTTGAAGGATAAAATACTTAAATGAAAAAGCTAATACTCCTATTGCTATTAATTGGAACAGTATACTCTTGTTCCAATCCACTAGACTCAGTATATAATGAGCCAACCTTTAATAACGATATTAAGCTTATTAAGGACGTTAATGAAGAAGATTCAGATAGAATTATTGATCAAGTAAAATATGCAGATGAGATTAAGCCAGGTACGACCTATAGGGAGATCCTGGAGGATTATCTTTTAAGAAAAGATTTACTAATCAAGATCCTTGAGTTTTATGAGCAGGAAAGCTCCAAAGAGTATTTTGATTATAATGATTTTGTACAAATTGAAAACAATATTAAAAATAAGGGTAAAAAATACACTTGGAGCTCAGATAATATTTATTTTCTAAATTCTTCAATTAAAAATATATCAGATAAAAAAATAGATTTAGGATTAATATCCTTTTTCACCAACAAATTATTATTTTACAATTCTATTGAAAGTCTTCTTCCTGGAGAAAAATTAAGTTTTTCAAATTCCTTTTATTCCTATAATGAGCCAAAAATTAGTAACCTCTTGCATCTTAAAATTGGTGATAGTATTTATCATCCAACTGAAGCATATCTAGATGTTGTTGAACAACTCCATCATTTAATTTCAGAGGAACTAATTTCTGATATTACCAAATACTATAATCAAAAACCTAACAATAAGAAAATATCAGATTTCATTACTGATATTGAGATTGATCAGGATTTTGTTCAGAATAAAAATCTCACTTTTGAAGATGTTTTATTAGCATACGAAAATAAAAAGAAGCTTGATTATAGAACGGCTGAAAAATCAATAAAAAAAGCAAGAGAACTCATTATTGAGAAGCAGAAAGCTATCTTAAAAGAAAAAGAGGCCAAATTACTTAGAGAAAAAAGAAGAAAAAAAAGAGAGTTAGCGGATACTGAATCAAGACGTAAAAAACGGGCTTTGATGAAGATAAAAAATCAAGACAGAGAAGATTTTATAACTTTATTAAAACAGTATAGCGTTGACGACTTTAATACCAAAGATGCATTAAGAAAATACGACAACGAAATTAATGATTTTAATGTGCTGTGGGATGACACGGCTAGAATGATTATGAAAAATAAAACTGAAATAGGATCTGGTCAATTTAAATCATTAAGAGTCAGTTTTCAAGTAATTGTAGGTGGAAAAGAAAAAACTACATTGTTTAGTATTACGGTTCCTTATAAATAACATTTTAACGATACTCTTAAACGCAGTAGCTTCTTAAATCTATTGGGTTGTTTTTTTAAAAACAATTCAATATTCTTAAACGCACTACCCTACTATACTTCGCATTAAGTCAGTTGCCAATCCCTAATGGGTAGCGTTCTGATTTATTTTTATATTTGGTTAAAATCAATACAATGAAAAACACTCTCAATCTAAAGCTGCATTCAATTAGTTTTATTTTTGTGGCCTTTTCCTTATTATTAATTAGCTGTCAAAATACTGAAATAAATTCCGGCAAATTTGATTTAGAAAAGCTTAATCAAATTGATAATTTAATTAATACAAGTATTGATCTTAATTCATTACCTGGAGCTGTAGTTTTAGTAGCTAAAAACAATAAAATTGTTTACAAGAAAGCTTTTGGAATAAAAAATCCAACTACTGGAGAAAAATACAAGACGGATGATATTTTTAGAATTGCTTCTATGACAAAAGCAATTACTTCATTGGGTGTAATGAAATTGTGGGAAAAAGGACTTTTTGGATTAGATGATCCTATAGAAAAGTACATTCCTGAATTCAAAGGAGTTGGAGTTTTGGATAAATTTAACCCTCTAGACTCTACATTTACTATAAAGCCAACTCAAAAAAAAATATCTATAAGAAATCTTTTGACACATACGTCTGGCTTAGGTTATGGTTTTATTGATGGAAACCCATCAATAAAAGCGATATTTCACAAGGCCAAGAAAAATTTTATGCCTAATGGTGTTTTAGGTTTTTCTGATTCAGACGTGAGCATTGAGAAAGCAATAAAAGAGATGGCTAAGATGCCTCTTCATCACGAGCCAGGAGAACGATACACATATGCAATCGGGATTGATGTTTTAGGGTATTTAATTGAAATTGTTTCTGGGGAGTCACTAGCGGATTTTTTTCAAAATGAGATTTTTAATCCATTAAAAATGAATGACACTTTTTTTTATCTCCCAGAAGATAAGAAAGATAGATTGGTTCCTGTATTATACAAAAATGAAAACAAATGGTCAATTTTTAAGGATACAAGGTTTAATATAAATTATCCGATCGAAGGAGCTAAAAGATTTTATTCAGGCGGAGCAGGTCTTTCAAGTACAGTAGAAGATTATTATAAATTTCTTTCTGTTTTTTTAAATAATGGAAAGTACGGATTAAAACAAATTATAAGTCCTTCAACAAATAATTTAATCCAAAAAGATCAACTCATCAAAATTACAAGTAACCCAGAACAAGAACTAGGCCACGGATTAATCTCAGGAATTATTAGAGAGAAAGATTTTTTAACTGGAGCAAGTGGGGGGCAAGGAACAATTGTTTGGGGAGGATATTTTAATACTGCATATTTTGCTGATCCAACTGAGAATATTATTGGAATCATTTATAAACAAACTCAGTTAATTGATGAATCTGCTTCTGGACGATTTAATCAAATTATTTACGGAGCTCTTATAGATTAAAACATTGAACATTGGCACAGCTCTAAACCAAATAAGGATGTTTCATATATTGCTATTTATGGAAATAGTGAAACCATTTGGACAGAAAAGCGCTCAAAAGAAAACTACGATAAAATCATACCTATTATTTAAATTTCCTAAATCATAGGCATATCCTGTTCATTAAGCTCTGGCACTTCTAATCCTCTTAAATAAGTCAAACTAACATTTATAGATGAATGACCCATCGCCTTTTGTAACTTAGTTATACTTCCTGTTCTTTTGAATATATCTATTGCTCCTGAGTGCCTAAAAGAGTATAGTGTTTGATTCTGCTCAAGGATATCAGATCGGTCTTTATACTTACTCCATAGCTTACTAAAGTAACTCGGGTTATGCGGTATCGCTTTACCTGAGAATATATTCAGATCCTTGTTATTTGGGGTCAATAATTCTCTAATGAAAAGTGGAACAGGAACAATCCTGTTCCTTCCAGATTTGTTTCTCTTACCTGATAAATTAATGAACTTTAAATCATCACTAAAGTCTCCCCATTTAAGCAGTCTAATTTCTCTGTGGGGTCTTAACAAACACCCATAAGTAAGCAGACAACACAGGTAAAGATTGAAATTAAATAATTTGATATTACTTAAAACCTCAGCTAGGTTATCAAATGGCTTGTGCAGCTTCGCTTTAGTTTTTCTAGATTTCAGACCCTTGAGTGGATTAGACTTCAAACCTTGGCTTACAGCCTCGTTAAGAAGGGCATTTAAATGCCTTCTGAGGGTGTTATAAGAGGTGTTTGAGCTGTATTTATCTAGATGTAATTCTAGGCTCTTAAACGCAATACCCCCTTTGCTATCAGATGCTCTTACAAGCATTTTAAATGCTTGCTTGAGCATCATCTTATACTTAGTGGAATAGTCTTCTGATAGCTTCTTATTTAAAGCTCTTTTTGCATATTCAAGGTCAGATAATTCACCAGTAATAATATCCATACTCTTAAACGCATTAAGGGTACCTCCACTGTTAATTTTCTCATAGATCTTGTAAGCAAGAACTTTACCTATCTCAATCCTCTTTGACTCTGGAAATGAGTTAGGGTTGAGATCTATTCCAGCTCTACTTCCATTGTAGAGCCGATATCTCTTTCCATTAATATAGAATGAAACAAATACTTTTTGATTGGGGTCTAAAGCTACTTTTGGGTAGTTAATAATACTCATATGGCAATTCTCAGACAGTTAAACTTCGTTTAAGTGTCTTACGAACTCAGAATGAGTGAGTTAGTTGGTTAGAGTAGCTGACTCATAATCAGTTGGTCCCTGGTTCGAGCCCAGGTGGGACCACCAGTAAATAAAGGCGTTAACACGAAATAATGTGTTAGCGTTTTTGTTTTTTGTCCACAGATTTGTCCCTAACTATTATAAAAAAGGTAAAAAATCCAGCCTAAAACTCTCAATTTAACACCCCACCCCTTCAAAATAAATCTATTTTCCTTTTGGGGATACGCTGGTGAAATGGGTTTATAAACAAATCTCCTAATCCATCTATGGTTTTTTATGCTTAATTATATTTTCATATATTTAAAAATATAACAACCAATGTTATGAAAAAGATACTTCTTCTGTTACTGATAGTCCCTATGATTTCTTTTGGGCAAACTAGAATAACTGATTGGCCTCCAGAAATTCAAAGCGATCAAATCTTTGTTTATAAAGAAGTTGATGAAGCTATTCTTAATTTATGGTTTTTTAATCCTCCTAAGCATGACATTAATAAATCTAAACCTGCAATAGTGTTTTTCTTTGGAGGTGGGTGGCGAGGAGGAAATCCGAAGCAATTTGAAGAACATTCTAAGTATTTAAGCGCAAGGGGCATTGTTTCTATAGTTGTTGATTATAGGGTTTCATCTCGTAATAAAACTAAAGCAATTTACTGTTTGAAGGATGCCAAATCTGCTATCAGATGGGTAAGGAAAAATGCGAAAAAATTGGGGATTGATCCAAATAAAATAATTTCAAGTGGTGGTTCTGCAGGTGGACATTTGGCTGCAGCGACCGGAACAATTCAAATGTTTGATGAAAAAAGTGAAGATCTAGATATTAGTTCAAAACCGAATGCTATGATACTATTTAATCCTGTAGTAATTACATCATCTGTTGAAGAATATAAATCTGCTGGAAAAAGTACATTTATCGATGTCAGAAGAGAAAAAAGATTAAAGTCAGTCATAGGTGTTGACCCTATTCTTTTTTCGCCATATAATAATATAAATAACGAAACGCCCCCCACATTAATTTTTCATGGTGATGGCGATACTACAGTCGACCCTGAAACGGTAATTTTGTTTAATGAAAAGATGAAAAAAAACGGAAATTTATGCCAATTGTACTTGTATGAAGGAGAGAAGCACGGGTTTTTTAATTATGGGAGAAAATTTAATGGAGCATTTATAGATACTGTTAATAAAATGGATCAATTTTTAGTAGAAATTGGATATTTATCTTCTACTCCAAAACACGTATTAAAATAAATAGAAGGATTTTTAGGGGGTAAAATCCATTTAATTTAAGCAAATATAAACAGCTTTTTTATACTAATACATTTGGGCTGAGACTGCAGGGTTCTAATTACCTACTTTTATTTGGGGGTTAAAAATAGTGGGCAGGGGTAAACCTGCGTCTCAGAGTGTCTTGATTGTTTCAATCTTTCGGGTTGTGCTTACGGCATGCACGGCATGGTCTTTCCCCATAATCTATGTTTGGTATACTACTATTATTTCTACCTACTTTTAGCTAATACGGCGTGCCTTGGTTGCCGTTATTGAATCTCCACTTAAGTTTATAATGTCTAACTCCGTTAGAGGCTTTAATCTTTATTTCTTGTCCTTCAGGCGCTAATAATTTTAAATAAGATCAGACCTTATTATTCGATTCATTAATAACATGTGATTTTAAGGCCTAACCCTATTGTTATTAAAATTGAACTTTGATGAACTAATGGTTTGCAAAAAAGCAGCATTAAAAAAAAAGGTGAAGGATTTGACGTTTAGAATGGGTATTCAAATAAATTAAAGTCCCAAATTTTGGGAAGAACAAAATAGACCATCAGTAAAATGAATATTATAGATATTACATTCATTAAAAGTCCTACCCGAACCATGTCGGATATTTTTAAATATTTAGATCCAAACACTACCGCATTAGGCGGCGTTGCAACAGGTAACATAAAAGCACAAGAGGCTGAAAGTGTTGCACCTACCATCAATAAATAAGGGTGTACATCCAATAGTATAGCTGTTGGGGCCAAAATAGGTAATAACATAGCAATCGTGGCCAAGTTTGATGTAATTTCAGTAAGAAAGTTGACAGCAGCCACGACCACTAGTAAAATAATAATAACAGAGGATCCATTGAGCTGAACCATACTTTCGGCAATCCACGTCGCTAAATCGCTTTCCTGAAAACCTGCAGCTATAGCCAATCCGCCCCCAAAAAGCAGCAATATACCCCAAGGCAATTTAACTGCATCTTCCCAAAACATAATTTTTTGATCTCTGTCAGGCCCAGCGTTAATTAAGAACAAACATATGCCAGCAATCAAAGCGATGATTGAGTCATCGAGATTAGGTAAAAACAAATTCAAAAGAAATGTTCTTGAAATCCATGCCAATCCAGTTAAAATAAAAACAATTAAAACGATTTTTTCTTCATAACCTATTTTACCCAATGCTTTCAGCTGTCTGTTGATCTCTGCTTGACCTTCTTCAAAGTTAGTTTGAGGAAACTTAAAGGCCACACGTGTCAAATAAATCCAAGAAATCGTCAATAAAATAATAGAAATGGGAAGCCCAAAAATTATCCATTGTAAAAAACTGATTTCTATATCATATAATTCATGAACAATTCCCGCAAAGACTAAGTTTGGGGGGGTTCCTATTAAGGTGGCTATCCCCCCGATGGAAGCACTATAGGCAATTGAAAGCATTAAGGCTTTTCCAAAAATGGTATTCTCACCTTGCGAAGTACTTTTTAAATCTTTCATTTGCTTAATGATAGCAATCCCAATAGGGAGCATCATCACTGCCGTAGCAGTATTGGAAATCCACATAGACAAAAAGGAGGTAGCAATCATAAAACCTAAAATGATCTTTCTAACATCTGTACCAATTAACTTGATGATATTAAGGGCTATTCGCTTATGTAAATTCCACTTTTCAATGGCCAGTGCTAGAATAAACCCTCCCAAATAGAGAAAAATATAACGATGACCAAAAGAAGAGGAAGTGTCTTCAAGTGTCAACGCTCCTGAAAGAGGAAATAGTATAATGGGTAGCAGGGATGTTACAGCGATAGGAATGGCTTCTGTTGTCCACCAAATAGCAATCCAAAGGGTAGAGGCTAAAACAGCATTTCCTTGGTCGGACAACCCTTCAAAGTTAAATAGGTAGCGGGTCAGCAAGAATAATATTGGGCCGAGAATCAAACCTATTTTTTTTGAGTTCAATTGTATATTTTTTTAGAGTAAAACATTAATTTTCTGATAATTGGATCAAGTATGATCTAAATTCATTTGAAGTGTAAATGGCGCTTCCTTGGTGGGAAACTCCCTCTACGATTACTTTTTTATGGTTGTGAGTACTGAATTTTAAATTCATGTATTGAAACATATTTTCTCCCCTTATGTATCGAGAGGAACCTGATAATACTGCATTACAATCTCTTGTATTCAAACTACTGTCTGAACCTTCCCCATCTCCCAAGAGGTAAGTAATACTTCGGTTTACAAAACGTTGATCAAATTCTTCTTTGGTGAGTATGTTTACATAATCGGGAACTCCTTCAAATCCAAAAGGCCAAACCGAAAGTTCACTGCAGGTGGAGGGCTCAAAAAGCTCATTTGTTTGTTCCTGAATTCGCTCCGTGGTTGGGTAATAAAAATATTGGCTTTCACTCACGATGTATTCAAACTGAATGTCTACATAAGCAGTTTCGGAGCGATTGGCTGCAGCATAAGTATGCAAAAACCTACCTCCAGAAGATTGACCCGTTATGATGATTTTTTTTAACGCAGGGAAAATATTCTTATCTGCTAACTGACTTACCAGAAAATCTAATACCCCAAAAGAACTGATAGGAAAATTACTTCCTGATGGTTTCCCATCTCTATAGTCATATCCCTCCCAGTACAAATCCTTTAATGTCATAGGTATTTTTTTAAAATGGGGTGCTACCAAAACAGTGTTTTCTGAATAGTCTAAATACTCTAAGGTTGTGGTCATGTAACGAAAATAGTCGTCAGGGTTAAAAGAGGCACCATGAATAACAATAATTGCTTTGTCAAGGTTTTCCCATCTTGCTTTTTCTTCAAAAATGGGATAATTGGCATAAAAATCAAAATTTCCTTCACCTTGATCATTTGAAATCAGTTGGCTTTGGCCACAATTTACAATGGTCAAACAAGGAGATTTGGAGGTAATGATTTCATCCCTCTGGGTGGTGAATGATAAATCAATGGGATTCGATATGTTTTCTCCTAATTCACCAATATTTCCCTGAATTTTTAATTGATAAGTACCATCATAATCAAGACTGAAAACTACTTCAACCAAAGTGGTGTTGTTTTGATAGTTGAACGACTCGATGGTCGACGAAAAGGATGAATTTATTTTTAATGCTTTTTGAAAGGAATCTCTATTGATACCCTTCGAAAAAACAATTGTTAAAGTGGGCTTGATATCTATATCGGACATTCCAGACGAAAGTTTAACTCCATCAACCTGAATTGAAAGGATGTCAATTGGGTCAATTTTTGAACCATTAGAATCTTTTGAACAGGCTAATAAAAGAAAAAAAAGAAGATTAAAAGGGGTAAGTAAAAAACTCACTTTATTTGTAGTTTTTGTTTGTAAAAGGATATTCAATCCATGTTTTAGGAGCACATTATTTATCTTTCCAAAAGGGTATTGTTCTAAACTATCGGCTTAAAAGGAATCAATTCAATCGTGTTTTAAAGTCGTAATCATCAACTACGTTTTGTAATAAATCAGCATCAGATTGATTTAATAATAACAAATAGAGTACTTGGCCATTTTCATCAAACTTCGTTATACGTTTGTTAAAATCTAAAGTTTTTTCACCAGTGAAATATTTAAAAAAAGCAAGTCCGTTTAGGTAAGTACCAAGATTAGACGGATGCTTATGATCTGAATAAAGATCTAAAATAGGATCCCGACTAAGGGCCCTTTCAAAAAGTGAACCACACGGAACAAGATCTACATCCAACCGCTCAGCCATATCATTATATACTTTAGAAATAGATTCAAGCATTTGAGGATTATCCCTATATGCCCAGGTCACCATAAATAACGGTTTGGCACCTTTACTTCTTATCAGATCAACAATTTTCTCGCTGATTTCAAAAAAAGAATTAACATTATCCGTAGCAGCTAAACTATGATGATTTAAAACAACATAATCGTAGGCTTCTTTATTTAGCATTTCAATGGTTCGAGAACCCTTCTCTTGGTTGAGATGGTGAGATAAA
>Ga0115564_10003623_pt1 | contig 12804 bp, 13 predicted proteins | sample COGITO_mtgs_1105_7_FD_88680 | JGI IMG/M metagenome (GOLD analysis project Ga0115564, IMG submission 88680) | Pelagic marine microbial communities from North Sea - COGITO_mtgs_110523 | ecosystem: Environmental > Aquatic > Marine > Epipelagic | place: Germany:Helgoland, sampling site Kabeltonne...
AACGGGGATGGTGACAGCATCAATCATGGCGGCCACGTTTTGGGCCACCAATGCGGGCTCTGCCATCAGACACGCTCCAAAGGTGCCGCGCTGGACACGATCGGACGGACAGCCGACGTTCATATTGATTTCATCGTAGCCCCATTGCTGCCCCAGGCGGGCTGACTTCGCCATATCCGCCGGTTCCGACCCACCCAACTGCAGCGCCACCGGGTGCTCGCAGTCGGAATAGTCGAGGTGCCGCGGAACGTCGCCGTGCAGCAGCGCGCCGGTTGTCACCATCTCGGTGTACAACAGTGCATGCTGGCTCAGCAGTCGATGAAAGACACGGCAATGCCGATCCGTCCAATCCATCATCGGCGCGACGCTGAGGCGTGCTTTTTCTAGATTACGATCCATGGGCCAAAACACGGTTCTGCCGTGCCATTTGAGCTTCGAAGACCACTCGTTAGCATATCGACAACGCAACGAAAACGGCGACACGCAGCCGCGACTGCGACGCTGACGTGCAACAACTGAGCTGATCAGCAACGCGCCAGCACCGCGTTTTCGCCATCACTTGAACGATTTGGGCAGGCATTTTGAAGCCAAAGAACGAGGGGTAAGACAAGCATGCGTGACACATTGAAGGCTCGCCGCCACGCACGCTGGCAATCTGACACACTGGCACTCACGCTGGGAAGCGGCGCGCTCGTGCTGGCCTCACCGGCGCAGGCGCTTCTGTTTAACGGCGTGGATTATCAAAAGATCGGGCCTGATCTCTATCAGGTCAGCCTTGGCCAAGGGGTTGAACAGGTGTCGAGCGCAGAGGTGCCAGCAGCGGTTCGCGATGTTCTGGAGGCGCTTAGCCTCTCTGGCGAGCTGAGGCCCGGCATCGTCCCGTACGGCGACTTTACCACCGCGGATTCCCTGATGCTGGCCAACGCACGCACTCCCCTGTGGTACGAGGACAGCACCAACATTGCCGCCTTGTCGGTGATCGCGGGGGCGGGCGCAGTCGCGGGCGGTGCGGCGGCGCTGGTCTTCCTGCCTGACGGACCCGTTATCGAGCCGCCGGAACCGCCTGAGCCTGTGGCTGGCTACTTTACCGGTGACGCCAATATTGACGCCCTGCTCTACCCTGCCGACGACCCGATTTCTCCCATGGCGCACTGGCTGGGCAGCGGCACTTATGACACCCCCGTCGCGCTCACCTATTCCTTCGCCATTGACCCCATGCCGACCACCAGCTTCAGTGGTTTTGAAGCCTTTGGAGAGCTGGAAAAACAGCGTACGCGCGACGTGATGGAAGCGATTGAGAGCGCCATCAACATCACGCTGACCGAGGTCATGGATCAGGGCCAAGGGACATACACCGCCGACGGGCAGAACCGGGGCCATATCAATTTGGCCTACGACACCAACGGCCTGATGGACGACCCCATCGGGGTCACAGAAGGCTGGGCGTATGTCCCGTTTGGCGATAACCCGATGGCCGAAGAAGACAGCGGTGACGTGCATCTCAACCCCTCAGCGTACAGGGAAATGTACTTTGAAGATCCCCTGGGCGGAGGCAGTACCGTACTCATCCACGAAATCGGTCACGCCCTAGGCCTGGCGCATGGTTTTGAAGAACCTTTCATGGCGCCATGGCTAGACACCGATCTCTATACGATCATGACCGAAACACTTGCCTGGTCCAGCGGTGAGGGCGGGCAGTCCCCGGCCAGCCTGATGATCTACGACATCGCCGCCCTGCAGCAGCTGTATGGCGCTAACATCAGCACCTCGATCGGAGATACGGTCTACACCTTCCGCAGCGACACGCCGGTATTTGAAACAATCTGGGATGCGGGCGGTATTGATACGATCGTGCACGTTGGCGCGACGAATGCCACGATTGACCTTGCCGAGGGCGCTGTGAGCACGGTCGGTGGCATGCCACAGACCAAATGGGTCACCACTGTAGAGGAACTGACCGACGCGCCTCTGTTGCTCCAAGCTGTCAACGTCGTCAGCGGGGCCAGTCACTTGAGCACCCAATTGTCGGATGATCGGACCGAATTTGCGGTGATTTCCACCGCTGAATCCTATTGGTTGGGAGGTGTGGAATTCGAGGTTGTGTATTCGGATGCCACGTCCGAGAATTTCGTGCTGACCGATCTGGTCCGAAACGTCCCGCAAGGGAATGTCGGGATCGCCTTTGACACCGTCATCGAAAACGCCAGCACGGACGCCGGCAACGATGTGATTTACGGCAACGCGGCCAACAACCGGATCGACCCGGGCGCGGGCTCTGACTACATGCACGGCGGAGAAGGCGCTGATATATTTGTATTCCAGCCCGGATATGGCACGGATGAAGTCGGTGATTTCGAATCGGGTATTGATAGCGTTGAGCTGGAAGGCTTTGCGCCGGGCGATTATACGACAAGCTATACAGGATACTCGACCGTCCTATCCTTTAACACTGGCGATCAGCTGACTTTGTACACTGGAGGGCCGGTCTACGCGGTATATGAGGAGGACTTTGTTTATGTGGCCTAAAGTGCTGGCTTTCATGCACGCGTTGCAGGTGGACAAAGCGGCGGCCAACCTCTAAACACGGCCTCTAATTTAGGAAGTCTCCAAAGGGAGCCCAGAAATGGCACATAAAAAAGCAGGCGGTAGTTCGCGGAACGGTCGCGACTCAGAAAGTAAACGCCTGGGCGTAAAGCGGTTCGGCGGCGAGCTGGTCACCGCTGGCAATATCATCGTGCGTCAGCGCGGTACCAAATTCCACCCTGGCACGAATATCGGCCTGGGTCGTGATCACACGCTTTTTGCGCTGTCCAATGGCTACGTGAAGTTCCACGTAGGCCAGCGTGGCCGTTCTCTGGTTTCCATCGTTGATGAAAACCCGAACACGCTACCGTCGAGCGCCAAGAAGATCGGCGCACCAACGGCTTCGGCTAAGGCGGCAGCAGCAGTAGCGGTTGCATCTGCGGCAGTTTCCAAAAAAGCAGCGCCGAAGGCTGAGAAAAAGGCTGCAGCGCCAAAGGCTGCAGCTAAGCCAGCGGCACCGAAGCAGGAAGAAGCAGCGTCCAGCGGTGCTAAGCCAGCAAATCTGATGTCCAAAGCTCCTGCTGATGCTGATGATCTGAAAAAGATCAAAGGCGTAGGGCCAAAGTCGGCAGATGCGATGAACGCACTGGGTATCTACAAGTACGAGCAGCTGGCGGCCTTCTCTGCAGCTGACGTCGAGTGGCTCTCCGGCGAAATCGGCTTCTCCGTCGAAAAGATCGAGCGTGATGGTTGGATTGCCATGGCAGCGGATTTGGCCAAAGGCTAAGCTTTCGAAAAGCATCGCCGCCCTGAGCGGCTAAAAAAAAGCCCGCTGGACAATCCAGCGGGCTTTTTTTGTATCTCAAGCTTCGAAAGCCATGCCGGCGCGGATCAGGGCAACCGAACGATCCGGCCAATCCCCCAACCAAACCCAAAGAACACCGCGCCCACGGCCGCGAGGGTCAAGGGCGTCTGGAACAGGATCGGACGCACTACGTTGAACCAGGGGTCCGTGGGATTAGGCAGCCAGAAGAACAACTTTCGCTCAATCAGGACCTGAAACAGATCCAGGCTGAAATTGTGGGCGAGAAACCAGACGTGTTCGACTTCCAGAGTCAGGGCCGTTAGCGGTGAGGACACCGCAATACCGACGACGTAGGCGACCATGGCAACAAGCAACGTCACCGCCCCGAAGATGCTCAGACCCAACGCCAGCCACTGCAGCACTCGCCGCCAGAAAACGTCCCGTGGACTCAACTTTGGAGGCTTCGAGCGGGCGCGTTGCGCGCGGGGCTTCGTGGCTGCGGTCTTGGTAGTCTTCTTTTTCGACGCAGAAGAGGCGGCTGCAGCCATCACGGGCACTCCTTAGTAAAAGATATCTCGGCCAGAATCGCGTCCAGCGTAGAGCGATGCGACCTGCTCGGCATAGCCGTTGTAGAGCAGCGTTGGGATCCGACGCCCGTCCTGACCTATGTCGCGCTCGGCATCCTGGCTCCAGCGTCGATGGGCAACGTCTGGGTTCACGTTGGCAAAGAAGCCATACTCAGACGGCCCGCTTTCCATCCAGAACGACGTCGGCATTTCGGACACAAAATCGATCCGGGTAATACCCTTGTTGTGCTTGAAGCCATATTTCCATGGAACAGCCAGACGCATGGGTGCGCCGTTTTGCTTGGGTAGTGGCTCCCCATAGAGCCCCGTCACCATGAAGGCGAGGTCGTTGGTGGCTTCTTTGAGCTCCAGCCCCTCCACGTACGGGAAAGGCCAGCGACTGCGGTACTGGTTGCGCGCTTCATCCGGCCGCAGGAAGGAGGTCAGCTTTACGTATTTGGCGTCGGACGTCGGATCCGCCAGGCGCACAAGCTCCTTGAGCGCAAAGCCGGACCAGGGCACGACCATCGACCAGGCCTCAACACAGCGGTGACGGTAGACCCGCTCCTCAAGAGGCATCATGCGCACCAGTTCCTCGAAATCCAGGGTCATCGGATTGTTGACCAATCCACCGATTTCGACGGGCCAAGGGTCCGTGGTCAGCTTCTGCGCATTGCGCGCTACCTTTTTGGAGGTGCCAAACTCGTAATAGTTATTGTAGCTCGCCGCCGTCTCAAAATCGGTTAAGGGCCGACCATTGAGCGTCGTGGCGAAATTTGGGTTTGTCTTGGCCGGATACAGATCACTGGTATCACCCAGGGCCGGCACTGCGCCCGACAACGCGAGCCCCGCGCCCAAAGATCCCAGACCAAGGCCCTTCAAGATGGCACGACGGTTCTGATAAATTGTTTGGTCGGTTGCAGCACTCTCTGGCAGCCACCAATCTGGCCGTATTATTGGAGTCATCAAACGTCTCCCCCGAAACTGTTTAGCGGTTCGCTCTTACCAACAGATGTAGGGCAATTTCTGCGCATTGCGACACACAACAGCAAACAAGTCCTCACGCCTGAGTGACTGGAGGACAACTTTCAGGTTCTTTGGGAATGGTCTGATGGCTACCGCGAGGCAATCCGGGGCCGTGCGCCCCTAGACTTCAGGATCGTCCAGATCCAGCGAACGGTGTGCGGCGGTCAGCGTATTGGCCAGAAGGCAGGCGATGGTCATGGGGCCAACACCGCCGGGAACCGGGGTAATCGACCCGGCGTGGCCCAGACACTCGTCAAAGGCAACGTCTCCGACCAGCTTCGTCTTACCGTCATCCTTGGGGATGCGGTTGATCCCAACATCGATGATACAGGCCCCATCGCGCACCCAATCACCGCGCACCATCTCCGGACGACCGACGGCCGCAACCAGGATGTCAGCCGTCTTGCACAATGCGGGCAAATCCCGCGTGCGAGAGTGCGCCACCGTAACCGTAGCATTGGCACCCAGCAGCAGTTGCGCCATCGGCTTACCAACGATGTTCGAACGGCCAACGATGACGGCGTTGGCGCCTGTGATGTCGCCCAGCGTATCTTGGATCAGCATCAGCGAGCCCCAGGGCGTGCAGGGAATGATCGGCTTGGAGCGCCCGGTGGAACCGATAGACAGGCGACCCACGTTGACTTCGTGAAAGCCATCAACGTCTTTTTCCGGGGTGATCCGCGCAAGCACGGCATCACTGTCAACATGACCAGGCAGCGGCAATTGCACCAAAATGCCGTGGATTTTGGGATCCGCGTTCAGATCATCAATCAGCGCTTCGAGCTTGGATTGCTCAGTGGAGGCTGGCAATTCGTGGTGGATCGATTCCATACCGGCTTCGGCGGTTTGCTTGACCTTGTTGCGAACGTAGACTTGGCTAGCAGGGTCTTCGCCAACGATGACAACAGCCAATCCAGGCTTGACGCCGTGGCTGCTCATCAGGGCATCCGCGCCGGTTTTCACACGACCGCGCAAACCCGCAGCAAAAGCTTTACCGTCGATCAATTTTGCTGTCATGGCCATCGTCCTATGTTGCAGAAAAAGTCAGAATTCGAGGCCGACCTTAGCTGCCTTCACGGCAAAAACATTCACCTAAGCGACAGTCAGTTGCAGGCTCTAGCCGTTTACGATCTGAACGGCCCAGGTATTCAGGAATTGGCGCAACAGCCACAGCCCACCGAGCAGGACAATAGGCGCAATATCGATCCCGCCGAACTGGGTCGGTATCACCCGCCGGATGAGCGAAAGCAGAGGATCAATGAGCGAATGCAGACCTGTGAAAATCTGACTGACAACCGGATTGAATGCAAAGCCCACGTTAAAGACGCGCAGCCAACCAATGACGATGTACACAATAAGGATGAAGTTCAGGATCGAGATTGCAAAATCCAGAGCCTGGACAATCGTGAACAGAGCGGCGACCAGCATAAGTTTTTTCCAATGACAAAAACGTTCAGCCCTGCATATGGGGCAAAATGCCGGACAATTCGAGGGGGAAATTACGAACTAGGCCGTCCCGACAGACTCAGTCGCTCCCAAGTCGCCTGTAACGCCTCAACCAGCCGGTCCATGTCGTCATCGGTATGCAGCGGACCAGGGGTAAAGCGCAACCGCTCTGTCCCGCGCGGAACGGTTGGATAGTTGATCGGCTGAACGTAGATGTTGTGATCTTCGAGAAGGATATCCGAAGCCTCGCGACAACGCCGAGCGTCGCCGACAAGAACCGGCACGATATGGCTTTCCGACATCATGAACGGCAGTTGCGCCGCGCGCAGTTTGCTCTTCAGCGCTGCTGCTCGCTCCTGGAGCTTCAGGCGCTCCTGTTGACTATGCTTGAGGTGCCGCACGGCTTGCAGCGCGCCCGCAGTCAAAGACGGCGGCAGCGCCGTTGTGAAGATGAAAGCGGAGGCGTAGGAGCGGACGAAATCGACAATATCGCTGTTCGCCGCGATATAACCGCCCATGCAGCCAAAGGCCTTGGCGAGCGTGCCCTCGATAACATCGAGGCGGTGGGCCTGCTGGTCCCGCTCCGAGACGCCACCACCGTGCAGCCCATAGAGGCCCACGGCGTGCACTTCGTCGAGGTAGGTCAGCGCATTGTATTTTTCGGCCAGATCGCAGATCGCCCCGATGGGTGCAAAGTCGCCTTCCATGGAATAGCACGATTCAAAGGCGATGATCTTTGGGCGCTCAGGGTCTAACCGGCGCAGCTTGGCCTCCAGGTCGGCCATGTCATTATGCTCGAAAATGATCTTTTCGGCCTTGGACCACCGCATAGCCTCGATCATCGAGGCGTGGTTAAGCCGGTCCGAGAGCACCACGCAATCTTTTAGGTTCGCGGCCAACGTGCCCAGCGCCGCCAGATTGCTGACGTAGCCAGAGGTGAATATCAGTCCGGCTTCTTTGCCGTGCAGATCCGCCAGCTCGCGTTCAAGTTCGACGTGCAGGTGGTTGGTGCCGGAAATGTTCCGCGTGCCACCCACACCTGCGCCCTGTTCCAGGGCCGCACTGGCCATTGCCTGCTGTACCGTTTTATTCTGGCCCATGCCCAAATAGTCGTTGGAGCACCAAACGGTGATCTCCCGCAACTGCCCCGTCAGCGGATCACGGTACATGGCCTTCGGATGCTTGCCCGACATGCGCTCGAGGTTCGCAAAGACGCGATATCGACCTTCCTGATGCAGGGAAGACAGACTGTCGGCAAAGAAAGAAGCGTAGTCCAAAATCTGGTCTCATTGCTTTTTGTGTTTGATGATAGATTAAGTGCCCGAGGCGGCCCTTACCAGTGCGTCATTGTGCAAGGGAGCCTTTTTCCTCGCGGGACAGCAGCGGGGCTTGGCGGATGAGCGAAGAGGAATAAGCATCTCATGAAGGTCGGATTAACTCAGTTTTGCGTCGGGCCCGACCCCAAAACCAATGCCAAACAGCTGGAATCCCTAGTTTTGCAGGGTATTGACGATGGGTGTGAGTTCATCCTCACGCCTGAAGCTTGCAACGTGATTCAGCCCGACCGCGCCGTCCTGCAGCAAACCGTCAGCCATGCGGAGGAGGATCCCGTTTTCCAGATGGCGCAAAGAGTCGCAGCCGAGCGGCAGGTTTTTATCTGTCTGGGCTCGCTGCTGGTTCAGGGGGGTGGCGAGGGCAAGCTCGTCAACCGGCAAATCCTTCTCGACCCCGCCGGCGCTGTGATCAACAGCTACGACAAGATCCACCTGTTCGACGTGAGTATCGGTGATGGCCAGCACTATGGAGAAAGCGAGATTTTCGCCCCAGGTGATGAAGCCGTGGTCTCCGCCTTGCCCGACACGGGCGCCGTTCTCGGACACACCATCTGTTACGACGTCCGCTTTCCAAGCCTTCATCAAACCCTGGCCATGGCAGGTGCAAACGTCTTGCTGGTGCCCGCTGCCTTTACGCAAAAAACAGGTCGCGCTCACTGGCATACCCTGCTGCGTGCCCGGGCAATAGAGACAGGTTCATGGCTGTTGGCGGCTGGAACGTGCGGGGAGCATGCGGGCGGGCGTCGGACCTACGGGCATTCCTGCGTGGTCAATCCATGGGGCGAAATCGTCGCGGAGATTGCCTCGGAAACCAACGAAGAGCTTCTGAGTTACGCCTTGGATTTCAAAGACGTCACGACAGCACGGTCGGCCATCCCAGCGCTGGATAACGCCAGAACCTTCCATCTACCGTCTTCACTATGAGCGCCGAGGTTCCTATTTAAACCCAATGATCAAGTTTTCTCTCACCTGCTCGAACCACCATGCTTTTGAAGCGTGGTTCCCGGACAGCGACAGCTTTATCGATCAGAGGGCGCGCGGGCTGGTCACCTGTCCGCACTGCAATGATGCAGCGGTTGAGAAATCCATCATGGCGCCGAACGTCCGTGGGGGAAAGCGGCGCGGTGAGACGGATCCTGCCCCCCTGCCCTCATCCTCACAAAAGGCGCCGGAGCAAACGCCCATTCCGACCGCTAAACCGCCAGAAACCTGGGGTCCGGAGCAGGTTGTAGCCGCGCGCCAGCTCCTGCACGCGGTCCGCGCCACAGTGCAAAAAACCCACGAGGACGTCGGCGACAAGTTCGCTGAAGAAGCCCGCGCCATCCATGAAGGAAAAAAGCCTGACCGTGGCATCCACGGCAAGGCTTCGAAGGAGCAGATTGGCTCGCTGCTTGATGATGGGATCGAGATCCTGCCCCTGCCCGACCCCAAGCTCGACAGCTGATCAGCCGTCAAGCTTCCCACCAGGTCAACCCATGCCGACAGCGGCTTTATAGGTCTCGATCAAGGCTTCCAGTTCCTGCCGATCGGCGGGTTCCATCTTACGCAAACGCACAATGGCGCGCATGATCTTTGGGTCAAAGCCAGCGCCCTTGGCTTCACCGTAGACTTCCTTGATGTCTTCCATCAGACCCGCCTTTTCTTCCTCAAGCCGCTCCACGCGCTCGATGTACTGGACCAGGGCAGCGGCGGCGGGCGTACCTGACGGAATGGTTTCCGGCTTGGCGACGGTATCGGCCATGATCTCATCGAGTTCGTTATCAAAGTCGTCGGACATTCCTATTTCTCCGCTGCGGCGGCCTTGGTAAAGGCGGCCTTTTGTTGGTCATTGGCTTCGGTCTGAAACTCATCGCGCCAGTCACTGTACGGCATGCCATAGAACACTTCGCGTGCCTGGTCTTTGCTCATGTCGATACCGCGCTCGGCAGCGGCTTCACCATACCAGCGTGACAGACAATTCCGGCAGAAACCGGCCAGGTTCATCATGTCGATGTTCTGCACATCGGTGCGTTCTGCCAGATGGTCCCGAAGCGCGCGAAAGGCGGCGGCCTCGAGTTCTGTCTGTGTCGCCTTGTCCAGATCAGTCATGGTCAGAAAACCTCCTTGATCATTGCTTCAAGCACATCACACCAGTGGGTGATTGCGCTCGATGTCGTTAACAGATCCTGTCGTATCTCGAAGGTGATAGCAGGTGCAGTGCGGGGCAAGCTGTGCAGAGCATAAGAGCCTGTCATCCGTTCAAACAGGCTATAGGGCTCGTTATCCCCAACCGTGTAATCCGTGTTACGGCGCAACCAGTCTAGCGCGGCGGCAGCGCGATCGGTTTCGTTATAGTGCAGCAAGCCAATTTCCCAGGGCCGGCGCTGATCCGGCTGGGACATCAGACAGGGCGTGAACGAGTGGCAATGAATGATGATCCGGTCTGGGTGACCGCTCCGCTCCTCCAAAAACGCCTCGATCTCGCGATGATAGGGAGCGTGGATCGCATCAATCCGGGCTTGGTAAGACTGCGGAGAAAGATCAGCGTTGCAGGGTACTTCAACCCCATCGAGGACCGCACCCGCCATATCCCAATCTGTCGGCCGACGGTTTAAGTCGAGTACGGCGCGGGAGTAGACCCCCTCGATCAGCGACCCATCCAGCCGGGAGGCCAGCTCCCGGCCAATCGCTTCCATGCCCCAATCCCCAACAATGTGGGTCTCCCAGTGCTGCGGCGACAATCCCAGATCGCCCAGCCCTTCTGGCGTTGCAAAACCGGCATGGTCATTAACAAGCAAAAACCGCTTTTCGGGGGCCCGAACGATCCAGCTGAAGGGTGCTGGATCGTTGGGACCGAGAAGCGGTTCAGGGTCGGTTTGCATGGTGCGGCATCTCCGGGCGGCCGCACCTGACAGGCTACTCGTACGGCGTGAACTCTGTTGGAAGTCCTACTACGCCAAACCGAAGCGATTCGCCATAGAGCCGTTTTGCCACACGCCGGGCATCATCCAACGTGACCGCTCGAAACAGGTCGTTGCGAAACTCTGGGAAGTTTGGCGGCAAATCCTGAATCTGGATGCTCAGCAGATAATCGACCACCTTGCTAGAATTGAGGAAGTAGGTGGCATAGGACCCGGTGAGGTAGGAGATGGCTTCGTCCAGCTCGTCCTGGGTTGGTCCATTCGCCGCAAACTCTGCCCAGACTTCGAGCGCGGCATCCAAAGCCTGATCCGCCGCGTCGTTGGCCGTGGCGAAATTGAAGGATACCGAGCCATAGTCTTCGCTGGCCGAGTAGCCGCTTTGGATACCGTAAACCAGCCCCAACTCATTCCGCACCTTGTCCGCCAACCGCGACCCCAAACCGCCACCGCCCAGGATGTGATTCACCACGCGCGCCGCATAGTTGTCCGGGTCCGTGCGCGGGAAAGCGGGAGCCACCGCGTAGACAATGCTCTGCGTCTGATCGAACTCGATCTCGATGGGCGCATCAAAGACGTTGAACGTTGGCGGATCGATGGGCGCTGGCGGCGTCACGTCCGGCAACTTGTCCAAAATGGCCCCAACCCGCGTGCGCAGCTCATCGGGCGTGATATCACCCACCGCGGCAATCAGCACATTGTTGCGGCCAATTACCTTGTTTTTCAGGGCCAGCAGGTCTTCACGGGTGATTGCGGGAATGGTTTCCAAATCACCACTGAATTTACGATTACGGGGCTCGTCCGCGCCCCAGAGAGCCTCGTAGAAAGCATCCCCCAGTTTAGCGCCAGGCGATCGATCCCGCCGCACGGCGCTGGCCAGAGCATCCCGACGCATGCGCTCCACGCCGTCTTCGTCAAACGCGGGGTCGGTCAGCATGGTTTCGAGCGACTCAAAGGCAAAATCGATCGACGCCGTTGGGGTTTGAAAGCTGACGGTAGACCACTTGAGACCGGGACTTCCCGCCATGGAAACGGCTTCATCCTGCAGAATGCCGAGGAATGTTTCAGCGTTCATGTCACCCGCGCCCTCGTTCAGCGAGCCAAACGTCAGCGATGCGGTCCCCTCTTTGCCGGGTTCATCCCAACGTGACCCGCCCTCGAAACCAAATTTGAGGGTAACGAGCGGGTTGCTGTGATCTTCGACCAACCAGGCGTCGACGGTCTCGTTAATCTTGACCACCTGAATGTCGATGGACTGCGCTGCCGGCGATACAAGGACCAGTCCGACCAGCGCCAAAGGTATGGATTTCCACATGCTCTTATTCCTCCAGCGGTTCGAGGGCGAGGGTTCGGGGCTGACTGGCCTGTTCGAGGAACAGCGCCGCGATCTCCCGAACATCGTCGAGCGTGACCCCTGCAATAGTATCTTCGAGCGTCAGATAAACCCCGTAGTCAGACTGACTGGCCACCAAAGACGCAAACGAACTTGCTGGCCCATCGACGCTGTCAGCGGCATAAACGAGACCGTTCATCAACCGTCGCTTCTGGCGGTTCAGGCGATCTTCCGTCAGATCATTGGCGAGCCAGTTGCGGAGAAAGTCTTCGGCTTCATCGAGAACCTCGACTGCATCCATCCCTTCGACCGGATCGACGTTAAGCATGGCCCAGTCCTGGCCTTCATCCAGAACGATACTGAAACCAGCGCTGAGAGCAATCTGCCGCTCGGTTTGCAAATAGCGGGTGAAAGGGGCATCCAGACCACTAGTCAGCATGGAGGTCAGCAGCCGCGCGGCGTAACGGGATCGAAAGGCCTCTGGGCCTGTTTCAGCAACCACTTCTGGCAATCGCCAAGCCCGCCGGGCTGAGGCTTTGGTGATCAGCGCGTCCGTCACCGTTTCAAACCCAGGCTCGAAGGCGCGTTCTGCGTCTGGCCGAATACGTTCCGGCACGTCTCCGGCCGGAAAGTTACCAAAATGCTTGCGGGCCAATGCCAAGACATCTTCTGGCGTCACGTCGCCAGAGACGATCAGTGCCGCGTTGTTCGGCTGGTACCAATCAGCGTGGAAATCGAGCAAATCCTGAGATGTCAGCCCGAGGAAATCCTCTTCGTATCCAATGATCGGATGATCATAGGCGCTTGCCCCGCGTAGCGCAGCGCGCATGGCGTGAGAGGCGCGGGCGGTGGGGTTGTTTTCCCAGCGCTGGCG
>Ga0115564_10003624_pt1 | contig 12803 bp, 11 predicted proteins | sample COGITO_mtgs_1105_7_FD_88680 | JGI IMG/M metagenome (GOLD analysis project Ga0115564, IMG submission 88680) | Pelagic marine microbial communities from North Sea - COGITO_mtgs_110523 | ecosystem: Environmental > Aquatic > Marine > Epipelagic | place: Germany:Helgoland, sampling site Kabeltonne...
AATGCTAGAAAACATACCAACTTTTTCACGATAATCAACAATCTTCATCGCTGTTGAAGGCCCAATACCCTTGATCATTTGCAACTCTTCCTGAGTAGCAGTATTGATATTGATTTTATCAGCTGAAAAAGCTGTACCTAGTGATAAGAATAATGCCAGAACTGTTGGCAATAAAATTTTTGTTAACTTCATTCCATTTCTCCTTGTTATTGATGTAAATGACGACCTTCACTGGTCCGTCAACAAGAAGCATAGCTATAATTACCTACCGTGACAACTCATTTCTAGTGAGTTACGCCATCCTTTAGAAGCACTTTAGCAAAAGTAAGATAGAGAATTTTTAAATCAAAGCAAAATGATTGCTTCTTTTTATAAGCGAGATCCAAAGCAACTTTGTCAGGAATAGGTAATTCATCACGGCCATTTATTTGTGCCCAGCCTGTCAATCCGGGTAATAATCTATGAATGTCCTGCTGTGTTCTCAGTTCAATTAAATCATCTTGGTTATATAAAGCAGGTCTAGGGCCAACAAAACTCATATCCCCTTTTAATATATTCCAAATTTGAGGCAACTCATCTAAGCTCGACTTACGCAAAAAATCACCAATGGGTGTTAATACACTTTTTGGATCTTCCAACAAATGTGTAGCGACAGCGGGTGTATCCGTTTTCATACTCCGGAATTTAGGCATTTTAAAAATAAGATTATGTTGACCAACACGATCGGACCAATAAAGCACTGGGCCTTTGGAAGTGAGCTTCACTGCAATAGCCACTATCACCATTGGGATAAATAAAGCTAGCATGACAAATAAGGCTAAAATTAAATCAAAAATTCTTTTCATTGCTTAGGTAATTTTCTGCTATTTTTTTTAATTGTTCATCCATCGTGACTACCGGTTTCCAACCTAATAAATCACGCGCTTTTGAACTATCCACTTGCAAAGACCCGAATAAGCGCTCAGTTACATCAGTTTTACCAACTAATTTAGCAACAAACGTCATCCAACTCACTGGTATGGGCAACAACCACGCCTTTTTATCAAATGCCTTAGCCACTTTCTTTATCAGAACAGTTGTAGATACATCCACACCATCGGATATAAGAAAAATTTCATTAGCTGCTTTTGGATGGTCTATACAATGAATTATAAAACTCACTAAATTATCCAAAGCGACCAAAGAACGTTGATTATGAATAGCACCAAAAGGTAAAGGCAAGCCTTTACTAACCAAATTTATCATGGCTGCAAAATTGGCTTTAACACCCGGTCCATAAACTAATGGCGGCCTAACGATCACCACTTCCATTCTTGTTTGTTTAGCCAATTCCAACAAACCTTGCTCAGCCTCATATTTAGATAAACCATACGGGTCGGTGGGTATAAAGCTACCATCTGGTTTAAATGGATGATCTTCAGCCGTCATTTCACCATTAACTTTAACAGAACTGACAAATATAAAACGTCTGACACCTTTTTCTGCAGCTTGTCTTGCCAGGTTTAATGTCCCTTCGACATTAACCTGACGAAAAGCAGCTAATGGATCTGTTGAATCATCGTCCATGATATGAACACGTGCTGCAGTATGGATTACGGTATTTACATCCATTAAAGTAGCCTGTAATGGACTTACCATATCAGTTAAAGATTTAGTGAATGATTGACTCACCGTCGAAAAATCAGCTAAATCAGCATAAATTTGTTCTACTTCAGTCGGGAGAGTATCAGAATGCCCTCTAACGAGAGCTTTGAGTGAATACTTTTTGGCCAATAGACAAAAAACAAGGGCTTTCCCGACAAAACCTGCAGCACCAGTAATAAAGATTTTTGATCTAGATTCGTTCATTATTTGGAGCTAATCTTTCAAGAAACCGTAAATACTCGTCTGTCATTAGCTTATTGAGTCGCTCCTTGGTAAATTCCTTTTTAACACGACTTGCTGCGGCATCTCCCAACTTAACTCGATAGTTTGTTTCTGTTAGTAATAACTTTATGGCTATTGCAAGTTGACTTGAATCTTTTACGGGTACCAGAACACCAGTTTCTCCATCAATGATTGCATCAGATAATCCATAAATATTTGTACCTATGGTTGGAATACCCATAGCAGCAGCTTCGATTACAACTGTGCCAAAACCTTCACGATAACTGGGTAAGACCAAGAAATCAGCTATTGCCATATAACGTTCTGGTATATTAGAAAAGCCGGGAAGAATAAGTTTTTCTTTTAATTTTATTGGTAATTTTTCTTGTAATTCCTCATCACAAATATCCGAGGGCCCTAACATAATCAGAAAAGTGTTAATGTGCTCAACGGCAACTTTACTAAAAGCTTCCAATAATTCAAAAACACCCTTATCACGTGAAATCCTACCTACAAACAGAATAATGTTGCCACTATGTCGGATACCTAATTCCGTTCTTAATTGAACTTTATCAACGTCGCTAAAACGAGAAGGATTAAAGCGCTTGGTATCGATTCCTGCCAGAGAACCAGAGCCCAGTACAGTCAAACCTTTATCAGAAGAAACACCCTTTTGTATGAGGAATTTTTTTTGAGAAGCACTATCTGTATAACAATGTGTATTTAGCAAAACAATTAACTTATCACTGCTTTTTGACAAGAAGTGCTTAAACCCGGAAAGCTCTACCCATGGCTGGCCAGTAAAAGTATGTAGTCTGATAGGGACACCTGCTAGTTTAGCCGCAATTGCAGATAGAAGTCCGGCTTTAGGGGTAGATGAGTGCACAATTTTAAAATCTGAACGTCTAAACAACTTCCATAACTTAAATAAAGCCATCATATCTTTTATTAAGTTTATTTTTCTAGGTATTTCAATTGAAACATAATGACTATCGGGAATAGTGGGGACCAATTGCTTTTCACTTGCCACAACTGTAACTTCCGCACCTGCCTTAACTAATGAAATTATTTGTTCCCGCAACTGCGTTTGAACAAAGAAAGTGACCGTTGAAACTCTGGCAATATTTACGTTTTTTAAACTTCTGATGTTAACTGACACTAGGACTTCTCAGTATTATCTAAAAACTTCATTAATCGTTTTTAAAACATCTCGTTTTGGTGCATAACCTAAGACATGTCTTAATTTATCCGTTGAGTATTTGGTTCGGGCAACTAGGGCATCAACACGTGAATGCGACAACGGAAATTTTTTTACTCCCGAAAATAAAGTAGTAATAAGCCTCATTAAAGTTTCAGGAACTCTTAACCTTGGTTTTTTTGTATTTAATATTGTAGCAATGGTAGATGCAAACTCTTCTTGATCACAATCATTAGAGATATTAAAAGTCTCATTTTTAGCTCTATCATCAAACCCACACAACAATAATGCATCAACAACGTCATCAACATGCACATAAGTTACTATTGCCCCTGGCGGACCTATATAAACAAACATACCTTTATGAATCATTCTGCCCCATTGACGAATAGAATCATTTGGCATTGATGTTCCATAAACGTTAGATGGACGTAGTATTGAGTAACTAAAAAACTCATCTGCAGCCTTCATCACCATCTTATCTGCTAAAGTCTTGCTTACCTCATACGGGCCAACAGGTGCTACAAGTGTTTCTTCCGTTACAATTCGTTTAGTATTAGCATTTGGCTGGCTAACCCCGTAAGCACCTACAGAGCTTAATTGAACCCAATGTATCTTACGTTTTTGGGCTTTCCCCACTTTTTTACATGCAAGGATCATTCGTCTAGTAGCCTCGACATGCAAACTATACATTAAAGATTCATCATTCAACTCTCCCGCGCAATTGAAAATCACATCATAGTTTGCAAACAACTCTTCGAAATCAAATGTGGCATCTAATAAATCGCATTTTATAAAAGTAATATAATCATTTTTATCAGTTGATTCATGATCTCCAGAACGAGATAAGATATCAACTTGGTTTTTTTCCTCAATTAGCCTTTCGACTAACTTTTTGCCAATGAACCCTCTCCCACCAATAGTCAATATCTTCATAAATCTACTCAAAGTGGACAACTATTATAGAAAAAGTTCCTATGAGAAGCACCCAACACTCCTTTCCCCATCTTCCAAAGTTCCCATTCACAGGTATCTATTGTGAAATCATAAAAACAGGTAACAGTGTAGTCCATGCAGCTATAATGTCTAGCAACCTAATAAAACTGCATTTCATTATTAAAACGTCTTTGCAATCCGTGAAACATATTGTCACTGGTTAAGGAGTTCTTCTACAATGTGGCATTCAATTTTTCCTTTAACCCAAGTGACAATCATTAAACATTTCTTTTGGTTAATTTTCATCGTTTTTAATAACTCACATCAAGGCATCGTAGCTAAAACTTATTGAATAAATATCAAAACAATCGGGATTTTATCGCTTTTTTAGTACGCTTAAACGCTACTTTAAACAGTGTTCCTTTACTATACGTTAAACTGATTACAACATATTTAATCAATTTCAGATAACTCCCTTTTTTAAGGAGAAAGAAAGACAATGAAAGTGCCTTAAGAGACATAGATTGTAAGATACTTTTAGAAAATTTTTCATCAATTGTATGACCTAAAGCTGTCAAACATTCTATATTTCTGTCAAAAAAAGTGACTCTATCCACCTCATTCATATTACGGAGGGACTCACTCCATGAACCAGCAGATAGAACACGATATACGGACATATTCTCAGGGAGAAACAATGCCCCGCCTTTTAATGAGCCAAAAATTTGTAAATAATAATCACCTACTGGTGCGGTGTCATAAAACCATCGAGGTAATTTATCAAAAATTTCACGTTTTATGATTAATGTCGGAGTAGGGCAAAAGGCTCCATCTGCAGAAATAATTTTCTCGGCCTGAATAATAGATAATTTCTCAGTATGGTTCGCTACTTTATCAGTTTTTCCATCAGGATATAATGCAATTGCGGGGTGAAAACTTATCTCACAACTTGGGTATCTCTCCATATTTCGAACTTGCGTCTGTAGCTTTTCTGGATCTACCCAAAAATCATCACCCTCACATAAGGCTACAAATTTTCCTTGTGAATAACTAACCGCAGTAGGGATCATTTTCACCCCTAATGAATACTGGTTTACATTTTGTGAAACTACGGTGATGATATTTGGGTATTCTTGGGCATAAGCATTTATGATTTCTAACGAATTATCAGTCGATGCATCATTATGTATTATAATTTCGAAAGGAAAGTCAGTTTTTTGTAATAAAAAGCCTCTTATAGCATCCTCAATATAACCTGCATGATTATAGGTTGTGCAAACTATGCTTAAGTATGGTTCGTCAAACTCGGGCCAACAGTGCTCAATCTCTGCTTCGGTAGGTAACTCTTTTGACCTAAAGTCTAGAATATTAAACATTTTGTAATGACATAAAAACAAGTAAACCTTTAAATTTCATAGTTAAAAAAATTTTAAATACCAGGCGATCTTTTACTAGAATTTTACAGTTGAATATTATTCCTGCTTGAGTTTCTTCTAGCATTCCAAACTACATTATCACTTTTTTATTTTTGCAGTTATTAAACTCTTCAATTCAGTTACTGCTAGAGCTGAAGCTGATAAAGCAACAAAACTAACAGCTGCAAGAGATAAAAGTATTTGTATTCGGCCAGAGGCCTCACCCAAGGGAACTAAATAGTTCATAATTAAAACACTTATTGAGGCAATAATAATAATTGGCAAGATATCTCTGAACAACCATGACAAATGTTCTCCCGGCATGAATTTATGGTGAACAATAGGCATCCACCATAGAAACCAAACCAAACGAATGGCAAACCAAGTTATCCCAACCCCTTCTGCACCAAAATTAATAGCCGCGTAATAGATAAGAGGAATTTGAACTATCGCAGATATTGTTGAACCAATGACATGTAGACGCAGGTCACCAAAAGCATTTTGTAAGTAGTACTGGAATGCACTTAACGCTAAGAGTCCATAACCCATGACAAACCAGCTTAATGTTTGAGCCCCCCATATAGCCAATTCTTGTTCGCCTGTCCAAGCAAATAAAATCTGTTTCGAATACAAAGCAATGATAATGGTAATAGGTACGGCTAGTACTGCAACGATCTGACTCGATTTTCGATAAAGTAAGTACATCTCGATCAGCTCACCTTTAGAAAACAAAGCCGTCATTCTTGGCAAAACTGCTTGCATAATAGGGGCTGTTAACGCCAGTATCGCACCAGCTATCAACACCACAATTGAAAAATAACCAAACTCGGCTAATGTGAGTACACTTGATAAAATCAATTTGTCTACCTGCGTGATCAATATCCAAATAGCTGCAGAATAAGCAACACTCGAAGCAAATGGCATGATAGTCTGCATACTTGACATATTAAACCTGAGTCCATACCCAAGGTTTTTAATAGGTGCTACGGCATAAAATCTGGACATTAAAATCACGACTTCAAAGAGACCAATTATCAACTGATACTCAAAAAAGTGTTCAATATCATTGGAAAAAAAAGCAAGTAGTAACAAGGCTCCAAAAAACTTGAAAGATACTACAATTGCCCCTATGACGTTGAGGCGGACCTGATCTTCTATTCCGTTCAATCCACTACGATACAAAGAGCTAAACAAACGGAGGCCAAGCAACAGACCCATAATAGAGATACAATAGGATAGTATCTCGCTATTCAGGACGGTGGCATTAATCCACGACTCACTTATCCAATTACTATAAGCAGCAATCAGAATTACTACACATACTGAAATGGCAAAAAATATTATTTCAAAGTTTCTAAGTACTGTGATGAACTCTTTAAACCCGCCTTCTTTACCCCTTGCAACTGCAACTTGTCTTGCTAGTGTTGGGCTGAGCCCAAGATCAAGAACCTGCATCCAGGCCTGCATTAAGGTAAAAATACCTACTAGCCCATATGCTTCGGCTCCCAAATAACTTAAATAAAGGGGAAGAACAACTAGGCTAACTACAGAGGTATATACAACCCCAAGAACGTTCGCACTTGCATTTAACTTAACACGTGACATATTTGAGGGTTCGACTAATAACGATCAACTCAACAACCTTTTGAATATATACAAATGTGATTTAGATTTAATTTCAGGCAACTCGTGAATAACCAAACTCTTCGAGTAATTCACCAGCAATACACTCAAAAGTTTGTATTTCTTCTTTGGTTAAAATATTACGATATTTTCCTATATTCCCTTGATCAGGGGGGGAAAGCGTTTTACTCTTCCATTGCAAAAACTCTTTTGGTTCCTGCTCTTGTATCCGATTATTTATATGATAGTTAAGCAACTGAGAACTATAAGTAAGACCTAAAACCTCACAAACCTTATTAAGTTCAACTTCAGGTGAATGTAGCAAGTCCTCATACCTAATTAACAATGCTCCGTTATCAACTTCATGTTTAATTAATCTATTATTATTCAACCACTCCGTAGCAATTTCTTTAATCTCGCTGGGTAATTTTGGAGCGTATATCGAATCATACTTCTTACTTGCTAAGTCTTTATATGAACAGGCAACATCTCGACCATCTCTAACTATATATATCTGTTTAGAGTCAGGTAATAACTTTTTTATGGTTTCAATATAGCTTATATAAAAATTGTTTTTATCTCCGAGCCACTTTGGGTGATTATTAATAGAGTTCGCATAATGCCGATATATTAATGGAACTATTTCCTGATAATTCTTTGGCTGGTTTTTTATCAAAAAAGTTTTTAATTCGGCTAAATTTATCTTCCATGTTTCAATTTTCTTTACCGTAGAAAGTTTTTCTAAGAAATCATCTATCGAAGTCATATCAGAAAAATCAGTATTAACATAGATTTCATGTAACCACATTGCAAAACCGCATTCTGGTGGTACAGTAACTTCAGGATGGTTATTTAACATTAATCTGAGGAGTGTCGTCCCCGACCTTGGGTTTCCAATTACAAAGAACATTCTATTCATTGGGTTTTCTTATTTTAAGTTCAGGGTTCCTATTAGAATATAATGTCATAGTATTTCCATGTCCACTAAGTTCAAAACAACACCATATCCCTTGAATATTGTCTTCATACTATGATTTAAAAATTGCCAGAAAACATTGCTCTCATTTTCGCATTTTCTAGAGTTCACAGGCACCCTCAATACTACGTAGTATAGATTTAACCTCTTCTAGCGTTAAGCCAGAATACAATGGCAAACAAAGAACTCGGGTTACAATATCGCAAGTGTTTTTACAGACAATCTCTCCATTCAAATAATTGAGTGTTTCCAAGCTCGGATAAAAATAGCGCCGAGGGCAAATACCCACTTCGTTTAACCGTTTTTCGGCTTTAAGCAATTGATGTTCCGATTTAAAAAGAATAGGTGCGTAGGCAAAGTTATTATTACTGTATTTATTAAATTGTTGAAACTGAACTAAACCTTCCAGCTCTTTTTGATAAGTTTCAAACACTTTTCGACGCGATGCTGTAATTTGCTCAATATCATCCAATACACATAAGCCCATCGCTGCTTCAAACTCATTCATTTTGGCATTAATTCCTAATGCCTCAATTGTCGTAGGGCCTGTAATACCAAAATTAATTAACAACCTTACTTTCCTAGCTATGTCATCATCATCGGTAACGATAGCACCACCTTCTATGGTATGGAACAATTTAGTAGCATGAAAACTCAGCGTACTAATATCACCATAATTTAAGACACTTTTACCTTTATGTTTCACTCCAAAAGCATGAGCTGCATCATAAATCACTTTTAAATGATGTTTTTCTGCTATTGCTTGTATTGTCGCTACATCACAAGGATTGCCAAACACATGGACAGGTACAATTGCTGATGTTTTATCAGTAATTTTTTGTTCAATTTCACTTGGATTGATATTAAATGTTTGAGGATCAATATCAGCAAAAACAGGGTTTAGTCCTTGCCACACTATAGTACTTGTTGTTGACACAAAACTAAAAGGTGTTGTGATCACTTCGTCTTTTAGATCCAAAACCTTGTATGCAAGCTGCAAAGCTAACGAACCATTAGCTACACAAATAACATTCTTTACGCCCAAGTGATCAGCTAATCGTTTTTCAAGTTCTCTAACTAAAACCCCGTTATTGGTAAGCCAAGCAGTATCATATATACGGTCGACATAAGCTTTATATTTTTCTTTATCCGGAAGGTAGGCTTTACTGACAGGTATCATTTAATACTACCTTTTAATAAATCAGCTAGGTACTGACCATAGCTGTTTTTAGATAAAGCTTTAGCTGTTTCCATAACTTGTGCATTACTCAACCAGCCGTTGCGCCAAGCAACTTCTTCTAAGCAGGCTATTTTGTACCCTTGCCGTTTTTCGATAGTTTCAACAAACATGGCAGCCTCTAACAGACTTTCATGCGTTCCAGTATCTAACCAGGCAAAACCGCGGCCTAATAACTCAACGTTTAAGTCGCCTCGCTCCATATACATTTGGTTGATAGTGGTGATTTCCAACTCTCCTCTAGGTGAAGGTTCAACTTTCTTGGCAATTTCAACCACATCATTGTCATAAAAGTACAGGCCGGTGACTGCAAAGTGCGATTTTGGGTTTCTCGGTTTTTCTTCTATGCTGATAGCTTTTTTATTTTCATCAAACTCTACTACGCCAAAGCGTTCTGGTTCTTTAACTTGATAACCAAATACCGTAGCTCCTGATTCTCGATTAGCTGCTCGTTTTAAAACCGGGCTAAAGGCCTGACCCCAGAAAATATTATCGCCTAATACTAAACAGATACTATCACTACCAATAAATTCTTCACCTATAACAAATGCTTGAGCTAGTCCATCAGGACTTGGTTGCACAGCATAACTCAGATTAACACCAAACTCTTTACCATCGCCTAACAGGCGGATAAAACTAGCTTGCTCTTCGGCCGTGGTGATAATTAGAATATCTTGGATACCAGCCAGCATAAGCACGGATAACGGATAATAAATCATCGGTTTATCGTAAACAGGTAAGAGTTGCTTGGATACCGCTTTCGTAATTGGATAAAGTCTCGTGCCCGATCCTCCCGCCAGAATTATCCCTTTCATTGCTCAATCCCCAGGCTTTCACTTTGATAACTGCCATCTAAAATATTCTGACACCAACCTCGGTTGTCTAAATACCACTGAATCGTTTTACGAATACCTGACTCAAAGGTTTCTTGTGGGATCCAACCAAGTTCACGTTCAATTTTGCTTGCATCAATTGCATAGCGCCTATCGTGTCCTGCCCGGTCTGTAACAAAAGTAATTAAACTTTCAAACCCGTTTGGGTTACCGCCTCCGCAGGAATTAGGGTTTTCTGTTGCCAGCTCCTCCAGTATCTGGCAAATGATCCGCACTACTTCAATGTTTTGTTTTTCATTATGTCCGCCAATATTATACGTCTCACCTATCATACCTGTTGTAGCAGCTAACACTAATGCTCTGGCATGGTCTTCGACATAAAGCCAATCTCTAATTTGGTCGCCTTTGCCATAAATAGGTAACGGTTTACCTTGTAAGGCATTGAGTATAACTAGCGGTATCAATTTTTCTGGAAAATGATATGGGCCGTAGTTGTTTGAACAGTTGGTGACTATAGTCGGCAATTTAAATGTACGACTCCATGCCCGAACTAGATGATCTGAACTTGCTTTCGAAGCTGCATAAGGTGAGCTTGGAGCGTACGGTGAAGCTTCATTGAATAAATCGTCAGTGTCCTCTATATCACCATATACTTCGTCAGTAGAAATATGGTGAAAACGGAAGTTTTGTTTCTTTTCTGTTGTTAAGTCTGCCCAATAGGCTCTTGCTTGTTCCAATAAATTATAGGTGCCAACAATATTGGTTTTAATAAACACACCTGGCCCATCAATGCTACGGTCAACGTGAGATTCTGCTGCAAGGTGCATGATAATACTGGGCTGATATTGTTCTAATACGCGTTTAATTGCTTTGGCATCGCAAATATCGATTTGTTCAAACTGATAGCGTGGATTGTCACTGACTGAGATAAGGGATTCTAAATTACCCGCATAGGTAAGTTTGTCAACATTGACTACCTGATGATTAGTTTTATTGATTAAATGCCTGATAACTGCCGAACCAATGAAGCCAGCCCCACCAGTCACTAATATCCTCATTTATTCCACCGTCACTGACTTGGCTAAGTTACGGGGCTGATCAACATCTGTTCCTTTAATTAATGCCACATGATAACTAAGCAATTGTAATGCAATATTAAAGGTAATTGGGGCGGTAATTCGTCCTACATTCTGAGTGACCTTGAGGACTTTAAAACTTTCTTCAGAACTAATACCAGAATCCTCATCTTCAAACACGATCATTTGACCTCCTCTTGCCTTAACCTCTTGTAGGTTCGCTTTCAATTTCTCTAAGAGGTCATCCAATGGCGCTATAGCGATGACAGGCATGTTTTCATCAATCAAGGCCAATGGTCCGTGCTTCAATTCACCCGCAGGGTATGCTTCTGCATGGATATAACTGATTTCTTTTAATTTCAAAGCCCCTTCTAAGGCAATAGGATACATCGTGCCCCTACCAAGAAATAAAGCATGTTGTTTATCAGCAAACAGTCTCGCTATCACTTTGATTGTTTTTTCATGTTTTAAAGCACTATTTATCAAATTAGGTAGCTTTTGTAGTCCTTCTACAATTCTTTGTTCCTGTCCATCACTTATGCGGTTTTGCACTTTACCAATACTAACTAATAATAAAGCTAGGGTAACAAGCTGGGTTGTAAAAGCTTTTGTAGATGCGACACCAATCTCTGGGCCCGCATGTGTAAGGTAGGTTAAGTCTGATTCTCTAGTCAAACTAGATTCAGCAACATTACAGATGGCTAATGTGGAAATAGCACATGCTTTGTTTTTATCCGCTTCACTAGTGACACTTTGCTTTCTAAATAAATTGACTTGCTGCAGTGCAGCTAATGTATCGGCAGTTTCGCCAGATTGGCTAATTGTGACAAATAAAGTTTTATCTAGATATACTGGGTTTCGGTAACGAAATTCACTAGCAACTTCAACATAACACGGCATTGCCAATATATCTTCAAACCAGTATTTAGCGACTAAACCCGCGTGGTAACTAGTACCACAAGCGATAATTTGCACTTGCTGAACAGTTTCTAACACTGACTCCGCACCATGACCAAAACTTGAAACAAGGACATGCTCATGACTTATCCTGCCTTCCAAAGTATCAATAACAGCTTGCGACTGCTCAAATATTTCCTTGTGCATATAATGTTTATGCTTGCCCAGCTCCACAGAAGTTGCAGACAAATTAGATTGTTTGATTTCACGTTTAACAATGTCACCATTTTTATCAAAAATAGTGATCTTCTCACGAGTTATTTTTGCAATATCACCATCTTCAAGGAAAATAAACCGTTGTGTGACAGGTAGTAACGCTGATACATCTGAAGCGATAAAATGCTCACCAATACCAATACCAATAACTAAAGGACTGCCTTTACGAGCTGCGATCAAGGTGTCTGGTTGCTGATGATTGATTACACCTATTGCATAAGCACCTTTAAACTCTGCCGTAGCAGCTCGAACAGCATCGTAAAGCTCACAGCCTTTTTCTACATAACTATGGATAGCATGAGCAACTACTTCGGTATCGGTATCGGATTCAAATTGATAGCCGGCTGCTTGCTGACGTGCTTTTATATCTTGATAATTTTCAATAATGCCATTGTGTACAACAGCGACAAGATTATTGCTGACATGGGGGTGTGCATTTTTTTCTGATGGCACTCCATGGGTAGCCCAAC
>Ga0115564_10003625_pt1 | contig 12796 bp, 10 predicted proteins | sample COGITO_mtgs_1105_7_FD_88680 | JGI IMG/M metagenome (GOLD analysis project Ga0115564, IMG submission 88680) | Pelagic marine microbial communities from North Sea - COGITO_mtgs_110523 | ecosystem: Environmental > Aquatic > Marine > Epipelagic | place: Germany:Helgoland, sampling site Kabeltonne...
ATGAAGCTCCGGACTTTGTGTGCTTGAATTTCGCAAATCCGGATATGGTGGGTCATACAGGCGTTTTTGATGCCATTGTCAGTGCCGTAGAAACGACTGATGCGTGTCTGAAGGAGGTCGTCGACACCGGACGTTCAAACGGTTACCAATTCATCATCATCGCCGATCACGGCAATGCCGACTATGCACGTCATCCCGATGGAGCGCCACACACCGCACACACCACCAATCCCGTCCCCGTCGTAATTCTTTCAACGGAAGCACAGCCACTCCACGACGGTAAATTGGCTGACGTAGCGCCAACGGTTCTCAAGCTGATGGGCATCGATCAGCCCGCAGCCATGACCGGCAAAGCCCTTTTTTAATCAAAGGTGCGCAGCGCCTCTGCCGCTACAAAAATGCTCCCCAGAACAACAATCAAATCGCTTGGGGCCGCCTGGGATTGTGCCCCCAAAACTGCATGAGCGACGGTTTCATAAGGTTTTCCGGCCCGACCCGCTTTTGCCGCTGCCGCTGTCAACTCATCCACCGGCAGTGCCCGGGGAATATTCGCGGCGCAAAAGTGGAAATGAGCTCGGGCAGGAAGCCATTTCCAAACCGGTTCAAGTTCCTTGTCGCCAACAACCCCCAGAACCAAGTGCAGCGCATCATATTGCAATTCCTCAAGAGCGGAAACTGTGCGCTTCAAACCATCCTCGTTGTGCGCACAATCCACCAGAATCCCGGGAGACTTATTCGGGATCTGCAGCCATTGCCAGCGCCCCAAATGTCCGGCCTTGGACAGTTTCTGTTGGGCAGGAACATCCACGTCGCCCCATCCCGTTTGACTTCGCAAAACCGTTAAAATCTGGTGTGCCGTGGCCCGATTTTCCGGCCAATTTGGACCCAGTTTCGCATCTGCAATTGCTTCGGGCGCGTAATGAAACTCAGCCCCTTGTTTCAAGGCTTGTCCCAAAATCACCGATTGGGCTTCCGGACGCATTCTCCCCACCACCACCGGGCAACCATCTTTGATGATTCCTGCCTTTTCCTTGGCAATGGTGCGGATATCATTTCCAAGAAACTGGGTATGATCCAATCCAATATTGGTAATTGCCGTCACCAGAGGTCGAGGGAAGATGTTCGTGCTGTCCAGGCGCCCTCCCATGCCCGTCTCCAATACCACCAAATCCACCTGGCATGCAGAAAAATAGCACATGGCCATTCCAAACGTCCATTCAAAAAAAGACGGTTTCAAATCCAGCCTTTCGAACTCCTTTCGCTGCACCGTGACAAAATCGACCACCCAGTCTTCCGAGGGCATAGCACCATTCACCCGCATACGCTCTCGAAAATCATGCAAGTGCGGTGAGGTGAACAACCCAACTTTGAATCCCTGATCCACCAGGGCATTATGAACGGCCTGGCACACGGATCCTTTCCCATTGGTACCCGCGACGTGAATGACATTCGGAAGTTTCAAGTCGGGACGCCCCATGCTTTCTAGCACGGCCCAAGTCCCATCAAGATCTGTTTTGTACGCCGCTGCCCCCTGCCGTTGGTACATTGGCAATTGCTCAAAGAGCCAGGACATTGCCTCTTGAAAGGTCATTCCAATTCGAATCGGATGTTCAAAAATCCCCGCCGGAGCGGCATGGTTTGATTGGGAGTAAATTTCGCTGTCTTCGCCGCGCGAAGGGCGAGTGCAATATGCTCTGAATCCGATATGGTAGAGTACTTCCCATCGTAAATGGCCGAGGTAACATTCCCAGCCTTGTCCACAATGATGTCCACCCGCACGACGCCTTCAATGCGGGGATTCTCATCCAACATGGGCTTACCAATTCGTTCTCCGCCTTCAAGCGACCAATCGCCATTGTCACCGCTTACCACCCCGCGGCCATCGATTCGGCCATCGTCTTTTCCCTCGTTGCCCGTTCCCGTCTCGGATTCCCCTTCAGACCCACCGCCTCCGCTTGATGCCAGCGTATTGAAAGCATTCGCCAAAGCTGATGAAACCGTAGGTTCAGGGTCGGGTTCAGGTTCAGGTTCTTTCACCGGATCGGGTTGTGACGGGGCAGACACCTCGGATGATGCTTGGGTCACCACTTCTTCTGCATTCGTGGACTCGACCGTTTCCGTCGAAGCGGTTTCAGGTTGAACGGCCTCTTGAACAATTTCGGAAGGCGCCTCTGATTCTGTGTCGCCACTCGCCTCTTCTGTGTCTCCCAAGTCCGCAAATCCAACGGCGACATATTGCTCACCCGGCGATGGGATTGACATCGTAAAGGCCGTCAGAAAAAAGCAGAGAATAAGCACGGCGATGAAGATAACCGACGTCAGCAAGCCCGCTTTTCGGCGGTTGCTTTTCTCGACCTCCAGTCGCCGCAATTCCATTCCTGCATTCATTTTGACCTTATTTTTTTGGTGATGCTCCCAACATGACCTTCCATTCATTGGACTTGGCCATCCCAATAAGTTCAACGGTCTTACCTGTCGGCACTTGTTCATCCACTTGCAAGTACAGCACGGGATCAGCGTCATCCGCCATTCGCACGCGCAATGCCGGTTCCAAATCTTCGTACGATACTTGGCCGCCATTCAGGTAATATGTCCCATCGGGCTTAATGCTCACCGTCATTTTGGCCGTCACTGAATTGGTGCCTTTGGCCTGTGGCAATTCGACGTTCACCCCATTGCTCACCAAAGTCGAAAGGATGATGAAGAATATGAGCAACAGAAAAACCAGGTCGGTCATGGATGACATATTCCCGGTCACACTGATTTTATTGCGTTGTCCGAGATTCATGCGGCTGGTTCTTCCAAAATGTCAATGAATTCAATGCTCGTAGCCTCCATCTTGTGCACCACCTTGCTCACCTTGCTCACGAGGTTGTTGTAGGCCATGTAGGCGATGATTCCAACAATCAAACCCACAATCGTGGTGATCATGGCCTGCTTGGTTCCGCTTGATATATCCTCAACCCGGACCGTTCCAGCCGTTTCCATATCCAAGAATACATTGACCATACCGATGACCGTCCCCAAGAAACCAACCATCGGCGCTGCGCCAGCCACCGTGGCCAGCGAGCTTAGGTTTTTCTCTAAATTGTAAAGCTCCAGCTTGCCGATGTTCTCAATCGCTACGCTGATGTCTTTCAAATCCTTACCAATGCGGCTGATTCCTTTGTCCAGCATCCGAGCCATAGGCGTGTCTGAGTCCTGGCACAAATTGCGTGCACTTTCGAAGCTACCCTGGCTGATGTAATCTCGGATTTTGTCCATGAAATCCGGTGTGACCTTTTCCGCTTTGCGAATGGCCAACGTTCGTTCAATGAATACGTAAATGGCGATCATGGACATCAGTGCAAGTGGGGCCATGATGTAAATACCGCCTTCGAGAAGCAGTTCAAAATACTGACATCGACTTGCTGAATGCCATCTGAAGCGGCCAATTCGTTCATGGCTTGTGCTTCACTGGCTCCGGTGGTCAGCGTCTGAAGGATCAAAAAGTTGTTCATGTAGTGGGTCAGTTGTGTGCCTAGATTGAAACGAGAAAGTTCAATCAATTATTGGGCTTCAACGCACCACCTCCAACCAATTTTCGACCGGTAACGGTTCACAAAACGGTTCCTTGACCAGCAGAAGACTAGCGAAACATCAACCAAAAAACCAACGCACCGGCCAGGTAACCAGAGATTGCTAAAAGGCTGATTTTCTTGAGGTACCAGACGAAATCGATGCGTTCAAGGCCCATCACCGCAACACCTGCAGCGGAGCCGATGATGAGGGCACTTCCTCCCGTACCCGCGCAGTAGGCCAAGAATTGCCAAAAGATGCCGTTCTGCACAAAGTACCCTTCCCATTCGGAGGCCGCAGCACCCACAGCAGTCACATCGTACATTCCCATCGAAGCCGCGACGAGTGGAACATTGTCTACAATGGCAGACAAAAACCCAATGGTCACATTAATCGCATAAACATTGCCCATCGAATCCCGCAACCAAGAAGCCGCATTGATAAGGTGACCAATCTCTTGTAGCGCTGCGACAGCCAACAAAATACCCAAGAAAAAAAGGACGGACGCAGCATCGATTTTTCGCAAGACACCGATCACCGAAAGTTGACTGCGTTCCTCATGATTCTTTGAGCGGTGGATGATTTCCGTGACTACCCACATCACGCCCAAGGAAAGCATCATCCCCATAAAAGGGGGCAAATGCGTCACTGTTTTGAATACGGGGACAAATAACAAGCCGGCGACCCCCATGAAGAAAACGAGATTGCGCTCACCCGCAGTCGTCGGATCTACTTTATGCAAAGAGATTTCTGGTCGACTGATCTCGCCTTTCATGGTGAAAGACAAGATCCCAAGAGGCACGAGCAAACAAGCAATTGAAGGAACAATTAAATTGGTCACAATCACGTCAGCCGTAAGTTGATTGCCAATCCAAAGCATGGTGGTCGTGATGTCACCGATGGGAGACCAGGCCCCACCCGCATTCGCCGCAATCACCACAACCCCGGCAAACATCCACCGGGTCTCTTTGTCATCAATCAGCTTTCGAAGCAGGGAAACCATAACAATGGAGGTGGTAAGGTTGTCCAAAACAGCTGAAAAGAAGAAGGTCAGGATGGCGAGGATCCAGAGCAGACGAACCTTATTTGAGGTCTTGATGCGGTCGGTTATCACAGCAAATCCTTCGTGCGCATCCACCAATTCCACAATGGTCATAGCTCCCAAAAGAAAAAACAAAATTGAGCTGATGTCTTCCATGTGGTGCAACAGCCGATGCTCGAAGAAGGTGTGCAACGCCATGGCGGAATCACCTGTGAAGTGGGCTTTAAAAGAAGCAAAATCTTCGGCCAAATGACTAGGAACATCGTGGACTCCAATGACAAATAATCCCCAACAAAGTGTACCGGTGAGCAATGCACTAGCGGCCTTATCCACATGAAAGGTGTGCTCGAGTGCAATGAACAAGTAGCCAATAACGAAAATAGCCAGTACGATAAACTCCATTTTTATCTGTTTTCGGTTCTGAAAATTACGACATCGGCCCGTCCGGGTGATTTGAAAGGATCAAAATACTGTGAATTATTCGAGGCGTTTTTCCAACGCAATTCGGAAGGCGGTAGCGGCCAACAACGTTTGCTCAGGTCGTTCGGCATGGGTTGCCTCAAGCGCTTGACGGATGGTAGAGGATGTGTCGCGAAAAATGCCTTGATCGGACATCTCAACATTGGCATCACTCATGAGATACGCAAAGACCCTCGCCATTCCACAATTGGCGATAAAGTCGGGAATCACCGCGATCTGCTTGTCTGCTGCTTCCGCGATTGGACCGTAAAATATTTCTCGATCTGCAAAAGGCACATTCGCACCGCTCGCAATGACTTCCACACCCGATGCTACCATGCGGTCGAGTTGGTCTTGGGTCACAAGTCGGGAAGCGGCACAAGGCAAGAAAACCTCAGCAGCTACGTCCCAAATTTGATCATTGACCTGCTCAAAAGAGAGCAGGTTGTCCGCATGTAAGCTATTGCCTTTTTTCGTTTGAAAAAGCTCGGTAATCTCCTGCAGCGATATCCCCTCGGGCCGAATGATGCCTCCAGCACGATCGATGATTCCCACGATGAGGGCACCTTCCCGCGCCAAATAGAAAGCGGCGGCGGCACCTACATTGCCCCATCCCTGTACCAGCACGCGTTTGCCTTTGATCGCGCCGCCATACGTCTTGTAAAAATGCCGGACGGACTCGGACACCCCGTAACCCGTGATCAAATCAGCAACTCGGTATTTCGATGTTCCGGAATTTTCCGGAATGAACTCCAAGTCCTCGACCACTTGTGAAACCCCTTGCCGCAGGTGACCAATCCGCTTCACCTTTTCCGTGGTTTTGGCCTTGAAATGGCCGTTGAAAACCCCTTCTTGTGGGTGCCAGATTCCGCAGTCTTCTGTAATGGGAATCACTTCATGGATCTCATCCACGTTCATATCGCCACCGGTGCCGTAATAACTCTTCAAAAGCGGAGTGACAGCGGCATACCAACGGCGCAAAACATCTTCTTTGCGCGGGTCATTGGGATCAAAGGCGATGCCGGATTTGGCTCCACCTATCTGCGGACCACTCACGGTAAATTTGATCTCCATGGTCTTGGCGAGACTGATAACTTCGTCCTTGTCCAAGCGGGGATGCATACGCGTTCCTCCACCCGCAGCTCCGCCGCGGAGGGAATTGATCACGACCCAACCACGGGCATCGGTCTCCGCATCGTTCCATTCGAAAACAATTTCGGGGCTACGCTTTTCGTAAGCCTGGAGCATCTCTTTCATGTTCATTGCATTGCTTTTGGCGAGTGCGAATATACTTCCTTCAGGCCCCACGATGGCCAAAATGTCCCCACATGGCACCACCCAAATGATCCGCGGAAGAACCTGTGGCGGAATTCCACACATTATTTACGCCCAATGCGCGCAGCAATCCCAAAAAACCAAAGGCATGCGCCTCTTTGCCATCGATGAGATCCTTTTCGGGTAGAACCACTTTTATTGCATCGGCCCTGACAAACTCCGAAGCAGCTTCTTGGAGTCTATTCACCAGCGTCGCATTATGCCCTCCTCCTCCTGTCACCAAGGTCGACTTTCCACCTGTAGATTCCCGAATCGTAGATGCAATATAGGCCGTGGCTGTCGCCAGCAAATCAGATGTAGGGCCAGAATGATCCATTTCCCAACTGTTCAAAATGGGCCAAAATACCGACTCAAGCCACTCCGTCCCAAGGCTCTTCGGTGCCGGTTCCTGATGATACGGGATGGCCATCCATTGATTCCACAACTCTGACTGAACCACGCCCTGTGCAGCCCACCGGCCACCTTCATCAAAAGGCCTACCCTCGCGCATTGCAAGTTGATTCAGCACCAAGTTGCAAGGCCCAATGTCCCAAGCGATTCTCTGTCTATCTCGTTGCCCAGCATGGCTCACATTGGCAAAGCCTCCAAGGTTGAGGCAGGCATCGTAAGAAGGAAAAAGCAACGCATCTGCAACGGGAACCAGCGGAGCGCCTTGCCCTCCCAATGCCACATCGAGGCTCCTCAGGTCACAAACCACCGGAACGCGGCAGTCCAGCCCTGCATACAAAGCTGCGCCATGTCCCAATTGCCCGGTCCAACCCGATTGGGGTCGATGAAAAACCGTTTGACCAGAGAAAACGACCAAATCCAAGGATTCAATATCCACGGCACCCTGAACACATTCGCTGCACCAAACGGACCAATCTAAACCTGCTTGATGCCATTCCGCTGCCGAGCTCGAGGGCAACATTCTGATCGTGTTTTGCCATGATGCAGGAATCGGAATAGAACAGTACGATTGAAGCACGCCCTCCCAGCTGCCAGACGCCTCATCCTGGGTGAATTTGGATACGGACAAGTCCAACCCATCGAGCGAAGTGCCTGACATCATGCCCAAAACCACATACTCCTTTGCCATGCTGTTATCTGTCATTTTACTGAATTTCAACTCCTTACCCGACCATCCAGAACGCCCTATCTTTGTTTTCGGAAATATGGAGCAATTTCTCCAAAAAGAATGACGAATCCGAAAGCAGCAAGGAAATGAACCTCGAACTCACGGAAGAACAAATCGCAGTGCGCGATGCCGCTCGCGATTTTGCTCAACAAACATTGAAGCCCTCCATCATCGAGCGGGACAATGCGCAACGTTTTGCCACCGAAGAAATCCGCGAACTTGGAGCGCTTGGCTTCATGGGAATGATGGTGGATGAGCAATATGGTGGCAGTGGCATGGATACGATGAGTTACGTGCTCGCCATGGAAGAGTTGAGTAAAATTGATGCTTCGGTGAGTGTTTGTGTAAGTGTCAACAATTCACTTGTTTGCTATGGACTGCAGGAATATGGCACGGAAGAACAAAAACAAAAATTCCTTCGCCCCCTCGCAATGGGGCAGAAAATCGGGGCTTTTTGCTTGAGCGAACCCGAGGCCGGTTCAGATGCAACCTCCCAGGCAACAACGGCGATTGACTGTGGCGACCATTACCTACTCAATGGCACCAAAAACTGGATTACCAACGGAAACTCTGCGAGTACTTACCTCGTGATTGCCCAGACGGATGTGGACAAAGGACACCGGGGAATCAATGCGTTGATTGTGGAGCGGGACATGCCTGGATTTATCGTGGGGGCCAAAGAAGACAAGATGGGAATTCGCGGGTCTGACACGCACACTTTGATGTTCCAAGACGTGAAAGTTCCCAAGGAGAACCGCATAGGTGCGGATGGGTTTGGCTTCAAATTTGCCATGAAGACACTTGCTGGTGGGCGAATTGGAATCGCCGCTCAGGCGCTGGGAATCGCCTCTGGTGCATTGGAGTTGGCTTTGGCTTATTCCAAAGAACGCGAAGCGTTTGGGAAGCCCATCCATAAACACCAGGCCATCGCCTTTAAATTGGCTGACATGGCCACGCAAATTGAAGCGGCCCGGATGCTCGTATGGAAAGCGGCCGCCTTGAAAGATGCCGGCGAAGATTATGATTTGGCATCAAGCATGGCCAAACTTTATGCCTCCGAAGTGGCCATGAAGCAAACGGTAGAAGCGGTTCAAGTCCACGGTGGTTATGGATTCGTAAAAGAATACCACGTGGAGCGGTTGATGCGTGACGCGAAAATCACCCAGATCTACGAAGGGACGAGTGAAGTGCAAAAAATTGTCATCAGCCGTTCGATATTGGCTGACTGAGTGATTTAGTCACTGTCAATTCGCTGATTGCGAGCGTCCCATATCTCTTCACCGCCTTCGATCTGCACGACCACTTCTGGGATTCCATCCCCTGTTCTGTCCTCGAGCGACACAGCCTGTCCCCTTGTCATTCCATTCATCCCTGTCGGCTCGTTATTTCCAATCGTTCGTTCCTGCAGCAATCCCGTTGAATCCAAAAACAAGACGGTAGAGGACGCGAGGGACGCTCCCAAACGAAAAACAACAGGCTGACCCGAAGGGAATTGAAGGGGAGAGTCAAATCGGTCTTCTCCTGAGCGTTTCAAAAATCGCACGGAATCATCATCCTGGCCCGCAAATATGTAGTCCTTATTCGCGACGCGAATGTGCGCAAGCGATGTAATGTAACGCCCCGGACGAGCCGTGAAATTCCAACCTGGTGTCCGCTCACCTTCGCGCCGAAAGTTGAACAACGCACCGTTGGGTGCTGCCATCAAGAACCTGTACTGCCGATTCCGGTCATAATCAAACACCGCAACTGCTGAAAAACCGCGCGACCAGCGCTTCGGGAACCCTTTCACCTCTCGACCGAGCACATCAACGAGATGTACTTTTTGTCCGGTGGCAATTACAGCCTGGTACTTGCGATTTCGGAACAAGTCAACTTCCCAAACCGTTGGCGCCGCCATCGCATCCACCTCAAAACTCCAGACTGCAGAACCATCGCTTGCGCGAGCCACCACTGCAGGCGGTTCCCACATCAGATTCATCACTTGGTCCGTTCGGTGGTTTCTAACCGTTCCCAATCGACCGGCATCCTGTTCCCGCGAGCGAGGCCCAGAGACCGAAATGATCCGTGCATCCGCGGTGGGTGTCGGAGCCATGTTCGTGGGATCCTTCCGCCATACAATTCTATCGCCTTCTGCGTGGATTCCCCATTGTTTTCGACCTTGTTCCCACGATCCAAAATCAGCATCGACCTGGGCTTTGCTCCGCTCTTGAACCTGGCCATTTGGAAAACCGATGTCCTCCCAAACCAGTGAGTCACCTGCAGAAGAAAAAAGTTGAACGCCCGCGCGCCAGTGCGCATTCGCTCCGACCGATCGCGAAGAATCTGCCATTTCAATTCCCACCATCCAGCTGCCATTCGCTCCCTCCGCCACGATCCAACTTCCATCGGTCAGTTGCACAAGAGAATCATGCCCCATCCAAGAGGATGCCGCGGGCGCGGCACCCACCCTTGCTCGTTGCCAGGCACCCTTGGAATTGTCCGCAATGTTTGCAAACCACTGGGTCCAAAAAGGGGAAAGCGGGGCGAGCGGGGCGACCTGAGAAGCGACCCAGGAAGTGCTCATTCTTCGATCGTCCTCATTCGGCATCCAATGCCTTGATTTGAGTTCACCACTGGGCAAACGCGTCATCGTGTTTTTCCCCGGTGAACGAGGCGCCCAGTGCGCCGCCATTTCGCCAGGATTCTCTTCCCATTGGTCCAAGTCTTCCCCAATCAGCCAGCCGCCTCCCCAACGCTGCTGAGCATACCGAGACGGTACAAAAACTGGCGCTGACGAAACGAACCAAATGAACGAAGCGGAGTCCATTCCCGAGGCAAAAAGAAAGGCCGGAAGCGAATGATCCGCTTCTACAGTCATTCCCGATGGGAGCATTGCAGGATACTCCCAATGCGTGAAATGATCCGATGCCAGAGCCCCCGGGTTCAGCAATTGCCTTTGTTCAACTTTGCGATCCATGACCCACCACGCACTCAAACAACTCGCTACAACAACAATGAAGGTGGACCAAATTCTTCGATGAGCCATGCCGTGAAGTTCAGGAGATTCTACTCCAGTTTGTCCGGCCCTCGCGCGCACGTATCAACGCCGCTTTGAGGATAGCGTGTTCTGGCTTGACCAGGTTGCTGTCCTCTTCTAAAATACGATTACCGATGTACCGCGCCGTGGTGAGTATTTCTCTGTCGCGCATCAAGTCTGCCATTTTCAAATCGGGAATGCCCGATTGCTGGGTTCCCATCAAATCACCCGGTCCTCGCAACTCCATGTCCACCTCTGCAAGTTCAAATCCGTCATTCGTTCTGCACATGGTTTCCAATCGGCGGCGCGCCTCTTTGGACAATTCGTCTCCGGTCATCAAAACACAATAGCTCTGCTCCCCTCCTCGTCCGACGCGACCGCGCAATTGATGCAACTGAGCCAAGCCGAAGCGCTCTGAACTCTCAATCACCATAACGCTGGCATTGGGGACATTCACACCAACCTCAATGACCGTCGTGGCAACCAAGATTTGAGACACCCCGGAGGAAAACCGCTCCATTTCAATGTCTTTGTCCTCGGGTTTCATCCGTCCGTGAACAATTCCGATGCGAAAATCCGGCAACGGGAAACGGCGAGAAAGGCTTTCGTATCCATCCATGAGGTCTTTGTAATCCATGCTGGAACTTTCCTCAATCAGCGGGTACACAACGTAAACTTGTCGACCACGAGCAATTTCATCCTCGATGAATTGAAACACCGAGAGGCGTGCGCTATCATTCCGATGCACCGTTTTTATGGCTTTTCGACCGGGTGGCATTTCATCAATCACACTAACATCCAAATCACCGTAAGCCGTCATTGCCAAGGTACGAGGAATGGGGGTTGCCGTCATGACCAGAACATGGGGAGCAGGCGAAGCTTTCGCCCAAAGCTTGCTTCGTTGGGCGACTCCAAAACGGTGCTGTTCATCAATCACGGCCAGTCCCAACCGGTGAAATTCAACGCCAGGCTCAATGAGCGCATGCGTACCAATCAGCAGATGGACTTCACCGTTTTTCAAGCCTTCCAGAATGGGGCGTCGGGCTGCCTTTTTGACGGATCCTGTGAGCAACTCAATGCGAATAGGCAGGGAACCGAGTGCCTCACGAAATGACTCAAGGTGCTGATTGGCAAGAATTTCCGTTGGTGCCATCACGCAAGATTGATACCCATTGTCAAGTGCGAGCAGCGCTGTCAACAAAGCGACCATTGTTTTTCCACTGCCCACATCTCCTTGGAGCAAACGGTTCATGTGCCAACCGGTATTGAGGTCCGAACGAATCTCGCGCATCACGCGTTTTTGCGCTCCGGTCAATTCAAATCCCAAGTGATTCGAATAGAATCCGTTAAATAAATCCCCAACGTTTTCAAAACGAACCCCCGGCATATCCTGCGTTTGTTCTCTTTTTTGCATGAGAAGCTTCAACTGCAACAAGAGCAACTCTTCAAACTTCAATCGATTCCGCGCTGATTCAGCTTCGGCATGATTCTTCGGTGCATGCACCATGATCATCGCATCTGCCTTGCCCGGCATTTTCAACTCCTGCAATAAAAACGCGGGCAGTGATTCGGTCAACACCAACTCCGGGCTGACCAAGAGTAGCCGTATGACTTTCGCGAGGCCGGACGATGACAGTCCCCGATTCGATAGTTTTTCTGTGGTGCGGTAAACGGGCTGCAATCCCCTTCCGTTTCGCCTTTCAAACGACTCCTCCAATTCGATTTCGGGGTGCGGGAGGTTCCAGCGGTTCGAATATTTAGCGGGTTTTCCATAAACCACGACTTTTTGAAGGACCGGGATTTGAGCGGCCATCCATTTGGCTCCTTTGAACCAAATCAAATCCAGCACCGTTCCCGACTCGTCTTTGAACTTAGCCACCAAACGTGATCCGCGGTTGCTCGGAATTTGTTTTACATCTGTAATGACGCCCTTCATTTGGATGGCAATGGCATCGGAAGCAATGTCTTTGACTGCGATGAAATCCGTTCGATCTTCATAGCGAAACGGTAGATGTTCGAGCAAATCGCCCGCATCATAAATGCCCAACTCAGACCGCAGCCATTCTGCCCGCTTTGGACCTATGCCTTTGATGAATTCAACGGGAGTGTCTGCTTGGAGATGTGGCATCGCGGTGGATACGACGGAACAGTCGTTGCCCGAAGGTCGGCAGGTAAGGGTTAGAATGCAACCCTTTGAATGGCTGAGGCAAAAAAAAGCCGGACCCTCTGCAGTGTCCGGCTTTTTTTAAGGGAACTTGATTCAGTAACC
>Ga0115564_10003631_pt1 | contig 12791 bp, 8 predicted proteins | sample COGITO_mtgs_1105_7_FD_88680 | JGI IMG/M metagenome (GOLD analysis project Ga0115564, IMG submission 88680) | Pelagic marine microbial communities from North Sea - COGITO_mtgs_110523 | ecosystem: Environmental > Aquatic > Marine > Epipelagic | place: Germany:Helgoland, sampling site Kabeltonne...
ATCTTGCAGGTCAATACCAGATAACATGAATTGGGAACAATTACTTTCTTTAAAGCGTCAAGGAGACACCAACAAACGACTTAGAAATGAGCAGGATGAAACCCGTTTAGGATTTGATGTTGATTACGATCGCATCATTTTTTCGCCTGAATTTAGAAGCCTTCAAGACAAAACACAAGTAGTACCACTTTCATCAACAGATTTTGTGCATACCCGACTCACACATAGTCTAGAAGTGAGTGTGGTAGCACGCTCTTTAGGTAGAAAAGCAGGGGTTAAAATTTTAGAGAAACACCCCTATCTCAATGAAGTGCATGGCTATAAACCAAATGATTTTGGAGCCATCGTAGCCGCCGCAGCGCTTGCACATGATATTGGGAATCCCCCTTTTGGACATTCTGGCGAAAAAGCCATTGGACACTATTTTAAGAATGGCCCCGGTCAAAAATTTAAAGACCAACTCAACCCAAAAGAATATCAAGATTTATGTGATTTTGAAGGCAATGCAAATGGGTTTAAAGTCTTAACACAAGACAAACAAGGCACAAAAGGAGGGCTAAGACTCAGCTATGCTACTTTGGGCGCCTTTACAAAATATCCTAAAGAATCCCTTCCTGTAAAGCCAAACACACATATTGCTTCTAAAAAATACGGTTTTTTTCAAACTGAAAAAACTCATTTTGCAGATGTTGCAACAGAGTTGGGGCTAAACACACTTAGCACTGAAAACGCGCAATTTTCAAGACATCCATTGGCCTTTTTAGTGGAAGCAGCCGATGATATCTGTTATACTATTATTGACTTTGAAGATGGGATCAACCTTGGACTCATAGCTGAAGACTATGCCCTTGAGTACTTGATTAACCTAGTGAGAGGCACCATCAATACCGAAAAATACAGTGCGCTTACTTCTACTAAAGAGCGTGTAAGCTATTTGCGAGCCTTGGCAATTAGCACCTTGATTGAAGACGCTGTCAATATATTTATGGCACATGAAAAAGAAATCCTTGAAGGAAAATTTCATGTTTCCATACTTGACAAAAGCAAATACCAAGCACAAATTAACGACATCATAAAACTCAGTATTGAAAAAATATACAATTCTGAAGAAGTCATTGACAAAGAAATCTCAGGCTTTGAAATTTTAAATCAACTTTTGGATCGATTTATTTTAGCAGTTAATAACAACTATCAGAATACTCCCACAAGTTATGATAAACTCTTACTGAAACTTCTTCCTAACGAGATTGATGTTGAAAACGACAACCTTTACACAAGAATGCTAAATGTTTGCTATTTTGTGTCCTTATTTTCCGATACAAAAGCGGTGTTGACTTATAAAAAAATCAAGGGATTAGCTTTTTAATATTATATTCATCTAATATTTTTAACATAAACAGTATATTTGATAAAGATATTAAATATATTATTTATGAAAAAGCAATACACTTTAGCACTCGTCTTCGTTTTAGTAATCTCCATTTTTTGGTATTACAACCAGAATGAAGTTATTCCACAATCAGCTTTACTGGAGATCAAAACTCCAGAACCTATAAAGTCTAAAAAGAAAACGGAAAGCACAAGACAACTTTTTTCAGAACAGCGTCTGTTACATGAATTTAACATGCAGAAAAACCCACTTACAGGGGTCATTCCAATGGAGGAAAAACAGCAAGAGCTGGAAAATACACTTTTAATAAAGCAAGAGGCACAATTGAGTAGAAGGACGACTTCTAGCACATATACATCTAGAGGCCCTTCAAATTTAGGCGGGAGAACAAGAGCATTTGCAGTTGATTTATCGGATGACACGAGTCAAACCATGCTATCCGGAGGCGTGAGTAGCGGTTTGTTTAGAACGACTAACGGCGGAGCTAGCTGGACTAAAGTCTCTGCCAACGATGAGATTCATAATGTCACTGCCTTGGCTCAAGATCCAAGAGTTGGGCATCAAAATAAATAGTATTATGCTACCGGAGAATGGAGAGGAAACTCTGCAAATTTAGGGTCTGCTTACCGTGGGCGAGGCGTTTGGCAATCTACTAATAGTGGGCTTACATGGACTCACATGGAGGGCACGGATACGGATTCTGTTTTTGAACTCTATGACAATGATTTTGATTACATCAGTGCTTTAGAAGTTAATCCAATGTCTGGTCATTTGTTTATTGCCACTAATGCACAAAGCCAGAATATTTATAGATATGATGGCAACAGTTTTAACGCCGTATTTAATACTCCAACATCAGGTTGGACTGATGTTGTTATTGCTACCAACGGTAGAGTGTATGCAAGTTTAGAAGGGTCTGGAGTATGGACATCACCAACAGGTAATGGGTCTTGGACACAGATTGCAAAAAATGCCGTGTTTGACACCGATGGGACACTTATAGAGAATGCTATACCCCTCAGTTGGGCTTCTACTGGTAGAATAGTATTAGGAGAAGCCCCTTCAAACCCCAATGTTATTTATGCGCTTTATGTCAACGGAGAAGCAGGCATTGAAGCGGATTTATGGAAATATGATTTAAGCACCACTACTTGGACGGATTATTCATCCAAACTACCTGATGAAGCCGGAGGAGACTCGTCAGGGAATGATCCTTTTGCGATTCAAGGCGGCTATGATCTGGTCGTGACAGTAAAAGCAGATAACGAAAATTTCGTAGTCATTGGAGGGACAAATGTTTATAAAATTGAAGATATAGTCAATGACGCAACCTTTGTAAGAATTGGAGGCTATGCTGACAATACAGGTTATTCGACTTACGCTGTTGGAGGTGTTAAACACCACCCAGATATTCACGTGTTAGAATTTGACCCTTTTAATGATGCTATACTTTTTAGTGGGACTGATGGCGGTGTTCATAAAACGCTTGACATTACGGCCACAAGTATTGAATGGGCAGATTTAAATAATGACTATATAACCTATCAATATTACCATGTAGCTATAGACCCAACAGAGGGAAGTGATGTGGTAATAGGAGGCGCTCAAGATAACGGTACCACAGTAGGCGGTACAGGAGCAGATTTTGGTTTTGCTCAAAATAACAGTACTACAATGCATTCAGCATTTTCTGGAGACGGCGTTGCTGTTGCCATAGGTAAATCACCTACTACGGGAGTCTCGTCACAATATTACCTTGGGGTTCAGAACGGCCGTATGTGGAGATTAGATAATTCATTTTCATGGGAAGAGATTACCCCGATTGGGAGTGACTCTCAATTTATAACTTATTTTTATTTAGATCCAGACAATAATGACTATTTATACTATGCAGGAAAACCAACGCTCTATAAAACAGCGTCTGCAACGACGGTTGTTGCAGATACTTGGGACAATGCAGGAACTTTAAACACCAATGAAAACTTAAGAACCTTTGCAACCACAAGAGGGACTTATGATGCCGCAAGCAGCTATATGTTAATCGGTGGTGAAAGCGGAGGAATTTTCAGGTTTGATGATCCAGTTAATACGGCAAATTTAAATGCGGCTGTAAACATTACTCCGGCTGCTGCTAGCACAGGTGGAGGGACTGTTGTGAGCGGTTTAGCGATTCACCCCACCAATAAAGACATTGTATTGGCAGTGTATGCAAACTATGGGATTAATAGTATTTTTCTAACCAACGATGCGACTTCGGCTAATCCAACTTGGACACTGGTAGAACAAAACTTATCGGCACACTCCATTCGATCTGCAGCAGTGACCACCGTAGGGGATGAAATCATATATTTTGTAGGAACCGCAAGAGGCCTCTACAGTAATTCAGATCCTGTGAATGATAATTGGGATATAGAAGGCGCTAACACCATCGGATTGGCAGTGGTAAGTAGCCTCGCCTATAGACCTTCAGATAATAAATTATTGATTGGAACCCATGGAAATGGAATGTTTGACACCACTGTTCAAGGCACTTTAGCAACAAATGACTTTAGTAAAACAACGGACGTGTTTTTATATCCAAACCCTACACAGGATGAGTTGAATTTTAGAAGTACAACGCTAGACTTTAGCGCGACGGTTACCTATGAAATTTACAACCTGACTGGAAAAAGAATTTTAAACGGCACACTAAACAATCAAAAAATAGATGTGCGTCCATTGACTTCAGGCGTCTATTTTGTGAACTTGAGTGTTGGGAATACAAATCAAACCTTAAAATTTATTAAAAACTAATTAATTATAAAGATGGTTATTCTAAGAACTGTTTTTTTTATCATGATACTGGGTTGTGCGAGTCAGTTCAACCCAGAATCAAATACTTTCATAAACAGCACTGAATCGTATTATACCGTATGGAATTCCCCCATTAGAGGTGGAGGTTCTGGGTATTCTATATACATAGTTTTAGATAAAAAACTAGATTTAAACGCTACACAAATAGAAATTCAAGGAATCTATTTTAAAGACAAGTACAGTGCTTTAAAATATCAAAAACTAGGTTTATACCAAGGGTTTATTAAAAATAAAGCCACCAACAATACCCTTGAAATGGAGGGGGTTTTAAGAAAAAAACCAGTGAAGGAAGACGTGACTGAGGACATCCCTTTTAAACTGACAGGGCAAGAAGCGGTTATTGTTTACAAGTCGAAAAATGCCTTGAAACACGTTAAAATAAAACTTCGTGAAAAACAAACCTTAGAGGTGCCAATGTAAACGTAATGTGTTTAATACTAAGGGGAAGTCTTTAAGGCGTCCCTTTTTTTTGGATTAAATCGGATATGAATTGCTTTAGGTGTTGGCTGTCAAGTTCCAGTGTTTCAAAGAGTGTATCAACAGACCCCTGTTCAATAAATACATCAGGAATTCCTTTGACAATCACATCATTTTTGTAGTGATGAGTCGCAGCAAACTCTAAAATGGCACTTCCAAATCCGCCGCGTATCAGACCATCTTCAATAGTGATGAGTGTAGAATAGGTTTTGAAAATAGTATGCAACAAACGCGTATCCAAAGGCTTTACAAAGCGCAGATCATAATGTGCACAATTGAGCCCATTGATGGCTTCAGAAACCGTGTTAGAAATCGCTCCTATAGTTAAAATGGCGAGATCATCTCCTTGTTTTAATTCAACCCCAGTTCCAATATCAATAGGTTCAAATGCGGATTTCCAATCTGGTGTTACGCCTCTGCCTCTAGGATATCGAATCGCTATCGGATGCTTTAAGCCCTTTTGAGCCGTGTACATGATGTTTCGTAATTCGTTTTCATTCCTAGGCGCAAAGATGATGAGGTTGGGAATACAGCGTAGATAAGCCAAATCAAACACCCCATGGTGCGTGGCGCCATCTTCGCCAACCAGTCCTGCACGATCGATACAAAAAATAACAGGCAAATCTTGCAGGGCTACATCGTGAATGATCTGATCGTATGCCCGTTGTAAAAAGGTAGAGTATATATTGCAAAATGGGATCAAGCCTTGCGTTGCCATCCCAGCAGCCATCGTTACGGCATGTTGCTCAGCAATCCCCACATCAAATGCCCGCTCAGGAAGTGCTTCCATCATATATTTCAGCGAGCTCCCACTGGGCATTGCCGGCGTGATGCCCACAATAGCCTTGTTAGCCCTTGCCAATTCAACGAGTGTTAATCCAAATACATCTTGGTATTTAGGCGGAAGCTTATCGTTATTCTTCGCTATTAAGTCCCCTGTAGTTGCGTCAAATTTTCCAGGCGCATGGTATGTCACCTGATCGGTTTCAGCTTGCTTCAATCCCTTTCCTTTGGTGGTAATTATATGCAAGAACTTAGGGCCTTCAATGGTTTTTAGGCGTTCTAGTTCTGTAATAAGCGCCTCCATATCGTGTCCGTCAATAGGACCAGAATATTCAAAATTAAGCGCTTCAAAAATATTATCTTGTTTTTGAGTGCCTTTTTTCACATTGGTTAAGTACTGCTTCAAAGCGCCCACGCTTGGATCAATTCCAATCGCATTATCATTTAAAACAACCAATAAATTGGCAGTCGTCACCCCGGCATGATTCAATCCTTCAAACGCCATTCCACTCGCAATAGATGCATCGCCAATCACGGCAATATGTTGTCTGTTTTCGCCTTTTAATTGGGAGGCAATCGCCATGCCTAAAGCCGCCGAAATAGAGGTAGAGGAGTGTCCAGTGCCGAAAGCATCGTACACACTTTCGTCACGTTTTGGAAAGCCACTAAGTCCTTTATGTTGTCGGTTGGTATGAAATTGATTTTTACGACCCGTCAAAATTTTGTGAACATAGGCTTGATGGCCTACATCCCAAACTAATAAATCTTCGGGAGTATTAAATACATAATGCAACGCAATAGTCAGCTCTACCACTCCAAGACTTGCTCCTAAATGACCTTCTTTAGTCGCGACGATTTCAATAATAAATTGCCTTAACTCTTTGGCGAGTTGCGGTAATTCATTAGCTGAAAGCTGACGTAAATCTGTTGTAGAGTTTATATGTTCGAGTAAATTTTTTAACACAGAGCAAAAATACAAGATTGAAATCGTATTTTTGACTTATGGATGCTATTTTTGACGATGAATATTTTATGAAAAAGGCACTTCAGGAAGCGGAAGCTGCTTTTGAGAAGGGCGAAATTCCAGTAGGTGCGCTGATTGTGGTGGATAACCGAATTATTGCACGGGCACACAACCTTACAGAATTGTTGAATGACGTAACTGCGCATGCAGAAATGCAAGCCATTACGGCTGCGGCTCATTTTTTGGGCGGAAAATATCTAACTAAATGCACGTTATATGTGACTCTTGAACCTTGTCAGATGTGTGCAGGGGCGTTGTATTGGAGTCAGATTTCTAACATTGTATATGGTGCGAAAGACGAAAAGCGTGGCTGTGGTGCTATGGGGACAAAACTCCATCCAAAAACAATTCTAAGAGGCGGTGTTTTAGCCTCTGAAGCATCAGAATTGATGAAACGATTTTTCGTAGAAAAACGAAACTTGAATTAAAATTTAAGACTTTTTAGAGTCATTAAATTCTCGCATTTTATCCAGATTCTCCTGCGTCAGCATATAATCGGCGACTTTTTTATCTTTCCAACGGTAATAAGAAAACAACGGAAAAACGATCACACACAAGCCAATCACTCCAAACCCAACTAGTTTTTTTGAATAAGGCAAATCCACAATAAGTCCTGTGAACATACTGATCATTGTCGCAATAAATAAAACCCAAATCAAGTATTTCATTTTATAAGTATAGTATTATTTAAGGTCTACTTTTAAGTGTAACTCATTTAACTGCGTGTCATCAATAGGGGATGGTGCATCGATCATCACATCGCGTCCAGAATTGTTTTTTGGAAACGCAATAAAGTCACGAATAGTTTCTTGTCCGCCAAGTATTGCTACCAAACGATCCAACCCAAAGGCCAAACCTCCGTGTGGTGGTGCGCCATATTCAAAGGCATCCATCAGAAATCCAAACTGTGCTTTAGCATCCTCTTCAGAGAATCCTAAATGCTTTAACATAATTGCCTGGGTTGCTTTGTCGTGTATTCGAATCGAGCCGCCTCCAATTTCATTTCCATTTAAAACCAAATCATAAGCATTTGCTTTGACGGCTCCTGGATCGGTATCTAAAAGTGAAATTTGTTCTGGTTTTGGAGCAGTAAAGGGGTGGTGCATTGCATGGTACCGTTTGCTATCTTCATCCCATTCCAATAAAGGGAAATCAGTAACCCACAGCGGCGCAAATTCTTTAGGATTCCTAAGTCCTAGGCGTTCTGCAAGCTCCATACGTAAAGCGCTCAATTGCTCTCTCACTTTATCGATAGGTCCAGAAAGAACACAAACTAAGTCACCGGCTTGCGCAGCTGTTACCTCTGCCCATTTTCCTAAATCTTTCTGGTCATAAAATTTATCAACGGAAGACTTATAAGTACCATCGTCATTGCATCGCGAATAGATCATTCCTAGAGCACCAACCTGAGGGCGTTTTAGCCAAGTAATAATCCCGTCAATTTCTTTTCGGGTGAAGCTATTTCCACCAGGAACGGCAATTCCAACCACTAATTCTGCCGAGTTAAAAACACCAAAATCTTTGTGTTGAGCTACAGCATTCAATTCGCCAAATTTCATTCCAAATCGGATGTCTGGCTTGTCATTTCCGTAGGTTTGAAGCGCATCATCATAGGTCATTCTAGGAAATGAAGCAATATCTTTTCCATGAATAGATTTGATCAAATGACGGGTCAAGCCTTCAAAAACATTCAAAATATCTTCTTGATCAACAAAAGCCATTTCACAATCAATCTGCGTGAATTCAGGCTGTCTGTCAGCTCTTAAATCTTCATCTCTAAAACACTTTACAATCTGAAAGTATTTGTCCATACCGCCAACCATCAACAGTTGTTTGAAGGTTTGTGGCGATTGCGGAAGGGCATAAAACTGACCTTCGTTCATTCGGCTTGGCACCACAAAATCACGGGCGCCTTCTGGCGTTGACTTGATTAAATAAGGTGTTTCAACTTCTATAAATTCTTGTGAAGACAAATACGAACGAACTTCTTGCGTTACTTTATGTCTAAAGATTAAATTATTTTTTACTGGATTTCTTCGAATGTCCAAATAGCGATATTTCATACGAATCTCTTCACCGCCATCGGTTTGGTCTTCTATCGTAAAAGGTGGGACTTTTGCAGCGTTTAATACGGTTAGTTTTGAAACCAATATTTCAACAGCTCCCGTTTCTAAGTTTGGATTTTTTGAGCTGCGTTCAATGACAGTTCCCGTTACCTGAATGACAAATTCACGACCTAAACTTTTAGCCATGATCATCATCGCTTCTGGAGTACGATCTGCATCAAAAATTAGTTGTGTGATGCCGTAGCGATCTCTTAGATCGATCCAAATCACAAATCCTTTATCACGAGATTTTTGCACCCAACCTGAAAGGGTTACTTCTTCGTTAATATTTGAGGTTCTTAACTGACCACAATGATGACTTCTGTACATAAGACTAAATTAGTTGCGCAAATTTAACATTTAAAAATTAAAATCGATAGGCTTAGGAAGCGACTTTAATCATTTTTGTTTTCAATTTATTAATTAAATAAAATAAGATAGGCACGACGACCAGTGTTAAAAAGGTAGCAAATGTTAATCCGAAAATAATTGCCCAACCCATTGGCCCCCAGAATGCAACGTTTTCACCACCAATATAAAAATTGGGATTCAGTTGGGTGATCAAAGTTCTAAAGTTAATATTGATTCCCAATGCTAGCGGCAGCAGCCCTAAGATAGTGGTGATGGCGGTTAATAATACAGGTCTTAAACGCGTTCTACCAGCTTCCACCACACATTCGACAAGAAGGGAAGGTGTGAGTTTGTCTGTTTCTTCTAACCCCAATTCGCGACGTTTACGAATGATGGTGAGGTTGATGTAATCTATTAAGACAATCGCATTATTAACCACAATCCCAGCGAGTGAAATGATTCCAATCATGGTCATAAGCACTACAAAATCCATTCTAAATATGAGAAGACCAAATAGCACGCCAATCAAACTTAGAAATACTGAGATCGAAATAATAATTGGTGTTGTGGCAGAGTTAAATTGAGCTACTAAGATTAAGAAAATTAAAAGTACTGCAAATAAAAGCGCTCGACTAAGGAAGGCCATTTCTTTGGCTTGTTTTTCTTGTTCGCCCGTAAAACTAATGGATATGTTTTTTGGTGTTTCAAACTTCTCGGAAATACTTCTAATTTTGTCATTGACTTCTGTAGGGTTATAATCTCCCAATACATTAGAGAAGATGGTGACCACTCTGTCCAAATCAATTCGTTTGATGGCACTAAATGACGATTGATTTTCGGTAGTTGCCACTGCCGAAATGGGTACTTGTTTTATCTGTCCATCACTTTGATTTCTAAAGGTTATTTTTTGATCTAGCAAAGCAGATTTGTTATAGCGCATCTCATCTTTTAATCGGAGATTTATAGGATAATCATCTTCAGCATTTTTATAGGTCGAAATTTCTTTTCCGTACAATGCTGTCCGTAGGTTAGCTCCAATTTGACCTGTTGAGACGCCCAATCGTCTTGCTTTTTGACGGTCCACAGAAATCAATAATTCTGGTTTTCCTTGATCGATATCTAATTTTAATTCTTCAATACCGGCGATGTTTGAGTTATTAATGAAAGATTTTAAACGATTGGCAGTTTCCAAAATCAAAACGTAATCATCTCCTTTAACTTCAATGTTTATAGGGGCACCCGTTGGCGGACCATCCGCCGGTTTGTCTACCACAATACTGACCCCAGGGTAGCCTTGCAATAAGTTACGAATATCTTCAAGAACAGCTTCTGTTTCGACGCCTTGACGGTCTTGATACTTTACAAAATCAATAGTGATTCGTGCTTTGTTGGGCGATTTACCACCTTCTTGCCCTCTTGAGGGATCGGCAGTGCCTTCGCCTACTTGTCCAATGACAGAAGTGATGAGGAAGTTTTTGCCATTGACCTCATATTTTTTTAAATAGGCTTCTATATCTTTTTCAATTTCCATTGAAATAAGATTCGTTTCTTCGATGTCCGTTCCAATCGGATATTCAATATAGACAAAGACTTGTTTGGCATCCGTGTTTGGGAAGAATAATATTTTTGGAGGGAATGTCGCCATTAAAAAGGTTGCAAGAATTAACAAGCCAAACGTTCCAGCGATAATACTTACAGGTTTTTTTCCTTTTAGTGCATAGCTTAAAAAGCGTTCATAGAGGTTTTCTAACTTCGATATAAAAGTAACTTTGGCTTCTTTTTTTGGAGCCACTTTCATGTACACAGAAATCAACATGGGGTTTATAATAAGGGCAACGAACAACGAGGAACTCAACACAATAATCAGAGTAATTGGAAGCCACTTCATAAATTCGCCCATTATGCCTTCCCATAAAATCAAGGGTAAAAATGCAGCCAAAGTAGTGGCAGTCGATGCGATAATTGGCATCGCTACTTCTCCAACGCCCAGTTTTGCAGCTTCAATTCGTGGATAGCCCTCGTCCATCAATCGATAGACGTTTTCGACCACCACAATACCGTTATCAACCAACATTCCAAGCGCAATTACTAAAGAAAATAAGACCATTGTATTAAGCGTGACTCCCATAAAACTTAAAATGGAAAACGATAAAAACATGGATAGGGGAATCGCTATTCCAACAAATAATGCATTTCGAAATCCTAAAAAGAAGTAGAGTACAGCGACTACTAAGATGACTCCTAATATGATGCTGTTTTCAAGATCGGATACCATGGTACGGGTGTCATTGGACTGGTCGTTAGTTTTTGATATTATTAAATTTTGTGGAAATACATTTGCCGCTGCTGCTTCCAAAATGGCATCAATTTTCGTGGACGCTTCTAATAGGTTTTGCCCCCCTCTTTTCTTAACATCTAACATGACGACGGGCTGCATATACTCACGCGCAAAACTCTCTTTTTCTTGTTCTTTGAAATTTACATCAGCGATATCTCTTAGGTAAACAATGTTCCCTTTTTCTTGTTTGACAATAATATCTCTAACAGCCAAGGGGTCTTTAAACTCCCCTAAAATACGCACCGTTCTTCGGATGCCATTCTCGAGAATGTCGCCTCCAGAAACACTCATATTTTCAAAAGCTACCGCATTTTCAATATCGTTGAAACTAATTTTTGAAGCTTCCATTTTATATAAATCTACCGCAATTTCAAGTTCCTTTTCTTGAACACCGCGAATATCAACGCTCGAAATTTCACTGAGTTCCTCTATCTCATCTTCTAAATATTCGGCATATTCTTTAAGTTGATCCATGGAAAATTCGCCCGACAAATTAATGTTCATGATGGGAATTCGCTCGCTAAAATTCATTTCCGAAACACTTGGTTCCGAGGGTAAATCTTTAGGGAAGTCAGGGTCTGCCATCGCGACATCGACTTTGTCTTTAACTTTTTGAAGCGCTTCGGCAGGGGTGAAGTCAAAGCTAAACTCGACCACAATACTGGAGTAGCCTTGAATGGAATTAGACGTGATTTTATCAACTCCTGTGATGGAATTTATTTCTTTTTCTAATCGTTTGGTGATCAGTTTTTCTACATCCAAAGCAGAATTCCCAGGGTAAGGAGTTGCCACATAAATTTGTGGAATAATAATTTCTGGAAAATTTTCACGAGCCATCCCTGTGTAAGAAAGTAATCCACTTAACACAATGATAAACGTAATGACAGAAACGGTCATGCGATTTGAAATCGCCCAAGAAGAAAGTTTAAATTCTTTAATTTTTTTTGTGCTCATAGTTTTCTAGTGTACAAGTTTTACGTCTTCATCATTATTCACAAGTCGTGCGCCTTTATCGACTAAAATTGAATTTTCAAAAAGCCCTTCAGAAATGAACGAAAGATTGTTATAACTCATCGCTTCTGTTACATACGTTTTTATGACCGTGTGATTGTTTTCTTTGGGTTCAATGGTATAAACAAATGTTTTGTCATTACGATCTTTTTGAACCAGTCGCGACGGGATGACAATTCCATTGGCTTTAAAATCGTTTATTTTAATATCGGCAAGTAAGTTTGCTTTTAACTCATTGTTGGAATTTTTTAAATCAATACGCGTTTTAAAACTTCTATTGTTTGGATTGATGAAATTTCCAACTTGAGAGATGGAGGCTTCAAAAGAAGTGCCAATAGAACTAAAATTTAGGAGTACCTCAGTGCCTTTTTTGACTGATTTTAAATAAGTTTCTGTGACTTCGCTCTCTACGTATACGTTGTTTAGATTCACAAGCCTCAAGAAGGGCATTTGTGGAGA
>Ga0115564_10003637_pt1 | contig 12782 bp, 14 predicted proteins | sample COGITO_mtgs_1105_7_FD_88680 | JGI IMG/M metagenome (GOLD analysis project Ga0115564, IMG submission 88680) | Pelagic marine microbial communities from North Sea - COGITO_mtgs_110523 | ecosystem: Environmental > Aquatic > Marine > Epipelagic | place: Germany:Helgoland, sampling site Kabeltonne...
AAGAACCACGCCTCGGTAGAACTGTGTACGTACTTTTTCGCCTTCTCTAATTTCGTAATAAACAGTGATGGTGTCACCAGCTGCAAATTCAGGAAAGTCTTTTTTTGCTACAAATTCGTCTTGAACAAATTTAATTAAGGATTCCATGTTATAATTTTTATATGAATTCGAAACAACATTCACGATTCTCGCCAGAGGTTAACTCGAAATTGGCTGCAAATATAAGTAAAAAGAAAAAGGTAGTAACTTTATTATGCAAAAAGTTTTTTAACAGATATATTATTAATCTTCCAATAAATCTGGTCGTCGATTTTTGGTGCGTTCAAGTGCTTGTTCCTCGCGCCATTTTTCAATTTTAGGGAAATTCCCACTGACTAAGAGTTCTGGAACTTTCCATCCTTTGTAATCTCTTGGCTTTGTGTAAATAGGAGGCGCTAGTAACCCATCCTGAAACGAATCGGTAAGGGCCGATGTTTCATTCCCTAAAACGCCTGGAATCAGTCGGATAATTGCATCACATAAAACAGCAGCTCCTAACTCACCCCCAGAAAGCACATAGTCTCCAATAGAGATTTCTTTGGTGATAAATTGATCACGAACGCGCTGATCAACTCCTTTGTAGTGTCCGCATAGGATGATTAAGTTTCCTTTCATCGACAGTTGGTTGGCAATACTTTGATTGAGTGTTTCTCCATCAGGAGTCATATAAATCACTTCATCATAGTCACGCTCCGATTTTAATTTAGTGATACATTTATCAATAGGTTCTATCATCATTACCATCCCAGCACCTCCTCCAAATTGGGTATCGTCAATGGATTTATAAGCATCTGAAGTGTAATCACGTAAGTTGTGAAAATGAACACTCACCAAACCAGCTTCAATAGCGCGCTTTAGTATGGACGCTTCAAAAGGGCTTTTAATCAATTCGGGTAAAACGGTAATGATGTCTATACGCATCTGCTAAATTTAAAGCACAAAGATAACGAATTGAAAAAATCTAATAGTACGTGAAGCGTCTTACTTTAGCAATGTATTTAGCCAAACGAATCACTTGATGGCTATAGCCAAATTCATTGTCGTACCATATGTATAGAATTATATTTTTCCCATTGGGGCTAATGATAGTGGCTTTACTGTCATAAATAGCAGGCGCCGTACATCCCACAATATCTCTAGAAACAAGTTCATCATTTAACTCATATTTGATTTGTTCAACCAAATCCCCAGTGAGTGCAGCGGTTTTAATATAATTTTTTACAGCATCTATTGTTGTTGATTTTTTAATTTCAAGATTTAAAATGGCTAAACTTCCATTGGGTACGGGCACTCGAATGGCATTGGAAGTGAGTTTGTTTTCTAAACTAGGCAGTGCTTTGCTTACCGCTTTGCCTGCGCCTGTTTCGGTAATCACCATATTAAGGGCGGCCGCACGACCTCGCCTGTATTTCGAATGCATATTATCTACCAAATTTTGGTCATTTGTATAGGCATGGATGGTTTCTAAATGGCCATGGACAATTCCTAAAGCATCTTCAATCACTTTTAAAATAGGGGTGATGGCATTGGTAGTACAAGATGCTGCAGAGAAAATATCGACCGAATCTGGCGAGTGTTCTAAATGGTTTACCCCGTGCACAATATTTGGAATGTGTTTACCAGGAGCTGTTAATAAGACTTTTTTAGCTCCCTTTGCACTCAGATGTCTTTGTAGGGCTTCTTGATCCCGAAACGCCCCTGTGTTGTCAATCACCAAAGCATCATTTATCCCGTAAATGGTGTAATCAATTGCTTCGGGTTTGGATGCCGATATGATATAAACGGTCATGCCGTTAATGATTAATGCTTTCAATTTTGTATCGATCCGAACGGTTCCTTGAAAATCGCCATGAACAGAATCGCTTCGTAACAAGGCGGCTCGTTTTTCTAAAACAGAAGGTGTTATTTGACCACGAGTCACAATGGCTCGAAGTCGTAATTGACTTCCGCTTCCTGATTTCTCCATCAGTTCGCGTGCGACCAATCGTCCAATCCGTCCAAATCCATAGAGCACCACGTCTTTGGGCTGCATTTCAGGTTGATGTTTTGCCGCTTTTAATTTTTGTGATAGAAAGGTTGAAGTACTGTTTAGGGAGACTTCTTCTGTGTGGTATTCAAAGGTTAGTTTACCGATGTCTAACTTTGAGGCTGGTAGCTTTAATAATTTAATGCCTTGCGCCATTTCTACCGAATCAAAAATAGAAATGGGTTTATTGACAAATTCGCCGGCATATTCGTGAAGCTTTAGAATTTCACTCACATTCCGATCCATTAACTGATTTTTAAATAAAACCAATTCAATAGAAGAGTCATACCATAAATCGCTCATAATTTTAATGAATTCGACCGCCGCTTTTCGACGGTCAGACTGAAATGAAATTTCGGAATCGTAGGTAGGTTTTGTTGACATTTATTTTGGGTTTAAAATGTTTGTTGCAAAAATAAGAGATTTCAAACGTTTTCGTCATTTATTTTAAATAAAAAAGTCCACCATTCATTTTCGAAAGGTGGACTTTAAAACGCAATAATCGAACGCCTTATCTGAATCTGTAAACGACGGTTTCCCCATTATTTTTGATGATAGACATTCGTAACACTTTATTTGAATAGTTGTCTATTGCTCTCTGAGCATCAGTAATTGATTTAATTTTTATATTATTGATCGCAGTGACAATACTTCCTTCTGAAATTCCATCAGATTCCCAATCTTCACGATGCAAATCGGACAAAGTTAATAGTTCTAATCCGTAGTCAGCATCAAGACGTTCAAGTTCTTTTTTAGTCGGTTCTCTAAGTGTTCCAATAATAGGAATCTCAATAGTCGTCAATTTTTCTAGAGTGACTAGTATTGTTTTTTGTTCATTATCTCTAAGAATGACAACTTCCACTTGATCCTCAGGACTTTTGGTGTTTAGAAACCCCTTTAAATCTGAAAATTTAGAAATTTTCACGCCGTCTAGTTGTTGAATGATGTCCCCTTTTTTGATGCCTGCTTTGTCGGCTCCCGTTCCTTTTTGAACATCACTTACAAAAAATCCTTCGGTTTGCTCGACGCCAAATTCTTCGGAGTTTTTACTATTTAATTCGCCTCCAATAACCCCCAAGATTCCATTTTGGACATTTCCATACTCCATTAAATCTTCAACCACCTTTCGTGCAATATTACTCGGAACAGCAAATGAGTATCCAATATAGGACCCTGTTTGGGAAGAGATTGCGGTATTAATTCCGATTAATTCTCCATTAATATTTACCAAGGCACCGCCAGAATTCCCAGGGTTTACCGCAGCGTCCGTTTGGATAAACGATTGGGTGTTTTGTCCAGACAAATCTCTAGATTTTGCACTAATGATGCCTGCAGTCACGGTAGAAGTCAGGTTAAACGGATTGCCAACTGCTAACACCCATTCTCCAATTCTTGCGGTATTACTATCGCCAAAAGTGGTGTAATTTAAGGGTTCATCGGCCTCAATTTTTAATAAAGCAATATCGGTATTGGGGTCAGTACCAATAAGTTTGGCATCGTAGGTTTTATTGTCATTTGTAGTGATTTCCATAGATTCGGCACCTTCTATCACATGATTATTTGTAATGATGTACCCGTCAGGTGAAATAATAACACCAGAGCCTGTACCAATTTGCTGGCGTTGTTGAGGTCTTCCAAAAAATAAATCTTCAAAGCTAGTATAGCTTTGACTTACGGTTGTGTTTTTTACATGTACAACCGAATGGACTGTTTCTTCAGCGGCGGTTGTGAAATCTACATTGGTACCTCCTTTTAAATTAGAATTTAAATTTACAGGGATCGCCAGGTTAGATTTTTGATGTTCAGAAACATAGTTTGACGAAGGATTTTCAAAAAATTGTTTGTAAGCTCCAAGTGTTAATGCTCCACCTAAAGCAGAAACACAGACTAATGTGAGAATTTTTTTCATGATTTTAGGATTTAATATATTTACTATAACACTAAAATTAGTTTTTTATTCGTTTTAAAACTCAACTTTAACGCCTTTTTAACAGCTTCATTTATGGTTTAATATTCTTATATTTGTTTCATATATGACACATAGATTTTATAAATATCAAGGAACAGGGAACGATTTTGTGATGATCGATAATCGTTTGGAGGCTTTTGACAAAAACGATTCTCAACTCATAGCACACTTGTGTAGCCGCCGTATTGGTATTGGCGCCGACGGTCTGATTCTTTTGGAATCTGAACCCGGTTATGATTTTAAAATGGTGTATTTCAATGCCGATGGGAATGAAAGTACTATGTGTGGAAATGGCGGTCGATGTATTGTTGCTTTTGCTGATTTTTTAGGAATTATAAATAGAGATACTCGTTTTTTAGCGATTGATGGCCCTCATTTGGCCATCATTGATTCTGAACATATTGAGCTCAAAATGCAGGACGTTTCAACGATTTCATCTAGTGAAAACTTCCATCTTTTAAATACAGGTTCCCCACATTATGTGGCACTTAAGTCCGATTTAGAAACCATTGACATGAATATTGAAGGAGCTAAAATTCGGTATAGTGAGCCGTTTAAATCAAATGGAGTGAACGTTAATTTTGCTGAAAAAATTAATCAAGATACGTTTGCGATTCGTACTTACGAGCGTGGAGTAGAGGCCGAAACCTTGTCCTGTGGGACTGGGGCTACAGCGGTTGCGATTGCCATGTTTCATTCCAAACAAACAACTTCAAATGCTATTAACTTACAAACTCAAGGTGGGGTTCTGAAAGTTCGTTTTAATCCACTCTTGGAGTCCTATTCAGAGGTTTGGTTGTGTGGGCCTGCGAAGCAAGTTTTTAAAGCTGAAATTGAATGGTAACATTGCAAGGCGATTTAGTGATTTTGAGAGAATTAGAGTTTAAGGATTTAACGTTTTTATATACCATTGAAAATGACGAATCTCTTTGGGAATTAAGTCAAACTAAAACCCCGTTTTCTAAAGATATTCTGCAAAAGTATTTAGAGACTGCCCAAAAAAACCCACAAAAAATCAAACAATTACGTTTGGTAATTACTTCCAAAACCAATGAGCAACCGATAGGATTTATAGATCTTTTTGAGTTGGATTCTGAAAATAAACGGGCTGGCGTTAGTATCGTGATATTAAATTCGCACCGCAGAAATGGATTTGGAAAAGAAGCACTTTCCTTGTTGATTCAGTATAGTTTTAATGACTTAGGGCTTCACCAAGTGTATAGCAATGTTTTAGAAGATAATGACGCAAGCATTCGCTTATTTGAATCGATTGGGTTTGAAAAAGTTGGACTCAAAAAAGACTGGCGATTCTTTAAGGGTCGCTACAAAAACGAATATTTATTTCAATTGATGAACCATGTACTTTAAAAAAATTGCAATAGCCATCGTCTTAATTGGCCTGATTGGTGCCGGGATTTTTTCCTATTTTATTTACTCAGTAATGCTAGTGCCTAACACGAATTTCAATTCTAAAGAGGCCTATATTTTTATAGGGTCCAATGCCACTTTTGCTGAGGTACGCTCAGACTTAGAACCACTTCTTAAAGATATTGAATCCTTTGAGACCTTGGCCAAACAAAAAAAATACGTCACCAATGTGAAACCGGGCCGCTTTCGTATTACAAAAGGGATGACAAATAATGATATTATTAATTCCATTCGTAGTCAGAATTTACCTGTAAAAATTACCTTTAATAATCAGCACTCACTTGCCGAATTAGCGGCTAGAATTTCAAACCAAATTGAAGCAGATAGTACCGACTTAATTGCGGCATTTACAGATAAAGAATTTTTAAAATCTCATGGGTTTACCGAAGCAAATGCGTTAGAGATGTATTTGCCAGATAGCTATGAATTTTTCTGGAATACCTCTGCCACAACTTTCAGAAATCGAATGTTGAAAGCTTACAATCGGTTTTGGAATTCAAGCCGTTTAGAGAAAGCACAATTATTAGGGCTTACGCCCCATGAAGTCATGGCACTTGCGTCGATTGTTCATGAAGAGTCCAAGCAAGCCGCAGAACAACCGCGCATCGCCGGGGTGTATATTAATCGTTTAAACAATGCTTGGCCCCTACAAGCAGATCCAACGCTTAAATATGCGGCGTATCAGTTGCCAGCCTATAAAAATAAGGTCATCAAACGTGTTCTGAATACTCATAAAAAAATCAAATCTCCCTATAATACGTATCTGTACAAAGGCTTGCCTCCGGGACTAATTGCGATGCCTGACCTAACGGCAATTGAAGCCGTTTTGAACTACGAACGCCATTCTTATTTTTATTTTGCTGCCGATGCCGAAAATCTAGGGTTTCATCGGTTTGCTAAAACTTTAAGTGGTCACCATCAAAATGCCAAACGCTATCAAGCTTATCTGAACCGTCAAGGGATTCGAAATTAGCGTACCTAGTTGACTACTATCAGTTGCAATTATTCGTATATTTACAGTGTTTTAATTTAAACTTGGATCATAAACAAAATAGACATGAATTATAAATATTCGTTTTATTTTATAGCATTGCTTTCCTTAGTTTTAGGTTTGTTATATGCGTTTTCTTCTCCTCCACCATTAAACTACCAAGAGTACAGACTTCATGATGAGATTCTTCATTATACGGTTTTAGAAAATGATATTGATGTTTTTAAATCAGGGATTCCATTTTTAAACAACTCGTATATTGGGTTTAAAGAAGCGATCGCTTTTAAAGAATCTCAAGGCAAATACGATACTGTAAACACACTTGGCTATTTAGGTAAATATCAATTTGGAGTATCTACCTTAGATGTTTTAGGGATTCATAATCCATCAAATTTCATAAATAACCCCGAACTTCAGGAACGCGTGTTTCTAGCAAATACAAAAAGGAATAAATGGATTTTAAGGCGATATATCGAATGTTATGAAGGCCATGTAATGGATGGCATCCTCATTACGGAATCTGGAATTTTAGCAGCAGCTCATTTAGCAGGTCCAGGGAGTGTCAAACGCTATTTAAGAACTTACGGCGCTTTTGATGTTTCGGACACTTTTGGTACCGATATCCCGTCGTATATGTATAAATTTTCAGGGTATGACATGTCTTTTGTTTCTCCACATCGAACTCCAAAAATAAGTGAGCCTTAGTCTTTTTGAATAATAAAAATAGCAGGTCGTTTATGGAAATCTAATTTTGAATGCTTCCAGTCTTTTGCCGTTTGAGTTTTTATATATTCTGAAGCTAGGGTCAAATCACAAGCCACACAAATTCGGGTCTCAGCATGTAAGTGTGTACATAAATCTTCTAAAATACTATTGTTTCGATAAGGCGTTTCGATAAATAACTGCGATTGACTTTCTTCAAAAGAACGTTTCTCTAGTTGTTTTATTTTTGATTTTCGTTCGCCTTTATCGATTGGTAAATAGCCATTAAAAGCAAAGTTTTGACCATTCATTCCAGAGCTCATCATTGCTAACAATATAGAGGAAGGGCCCACCAAAGGAATCACTTTTATATGTTGTTCATGCGCTATTTTCACAACTTCTGCTCCCGGATCTGCGACCCCTGGACAACCTGCGTCTGACAATAAACCAACGGAGTTGCCAGCTAAGCATTCCTCTAAAAACGATGGAATTTCTAAAGGATCAGTAAACTTATTTAAACTGAAGAGGTTCAAACTTCCTTGCGATTTACTCGAACTCACAGATTTGATAAACTTACGAGCCGCTTTTTCGTTTTCTACAATATAGGTGTCGATACTTTCTATTACTTTTTTTATAGAAATAGGAAGAATTTCTAATGGGGCATTATCGCCTAAGCCAGTTGGAATTAAGTATAATTTACCAGTCATTTTATATAGGTTTTAGTGATTTGTTAGCGAATAAAATACCCTAAACAATCTATAAAAAAATAATCAGAAGGAGTGTTTAGACCGATAATTTTTTGGTCAAATCCTCAACGTACTTTCTAAATTGTTTGTCTGTGGTAGAAAGGTTATTAACTGTTTTGCAAGCATGTAAAACAGTGGCATGATCGCGTTTACCAATTTGAGAGCCAATACTAGCCAAAGACGCTTTCGTGAATTTTTTGGCAAAAAACATTGCCAATTGTCTTGCCTGGACAATGTGTCGTTTTCTTGTTTTGGATTGAAGTGTATCCACATCCATTTGAAAGTAATCCGACACAACTTTTTGTATGTAATCGATCGATACTTCTCGTTTAGTGTTTTTTACGAATTTCTCAACAATTTCCTTTGCTAACGAAAATGTGATTTCTTTTTTATTGAAGGATGATTGTGCTATTAATGAAATGATAGCGCCTTCTAACTCACGCACATTTGACGTAATGTGTTTGGCTAAATATTCAATAATTTCTTCCGGCATTTCAACACCATCTCTGTAAAGTTTATTTTTTACAATAGAGACACGTGTTTCGAAATCTGGATTTTGAAGTTCTGCAGATAATCCCCATTTAAATCGAGACAATAAACGTTGTTCAATATCTTGCATGTCTACAGGGGCCTTGTCACTTGTTAAAATAACTTGTTTCCCGTTTTGGTGCAAGTGATTAAAAATATGAAAAAACACATCCTGAGTTCCTGATTTTCCTGAAAGAAATTGCACATCATCGATGATTAATACATCTATAATTTGATAAAAATGAATGAAATCATTACGATTATTCTTTTTAACCGACTCAATATATTGTTGTGTGAATTTTTCAGCAGAGATGTATAACACCGTTTTTTCAGGATACTTATCTTTGATATCAACGCCTATAGCATGCGCTAAGTGCGTTTTCCCTAAGCCAACCCCACCAAAAATGAGAAGCGGGTTAAAAGAAGTGCCTCCAGGCTTATTAGCCACTGCAATACTTGCGTTTCTTGCCAATCTGTTTGAGTCGCCTTCTAAGAAGTTCTCAAACGTATATGTTGGATTCAGTTGGGATTCAATTTTAACATTTCTAATACCAGGAATTACAAATGGGTTTTTTAATTCTGGATTTTTATTTTTTAAAGGAATGTTAGCTTGTTGAGCGTATACAGCGGAACGATTCGTGCTTGGGATTTTTTCGGTAAAAGGTTGTTTATTACCATAGGTGTTTTCCATTTTAATGATGTACACCAATTTAGCATTCGCGCCGAGCTCTTTTGTGAGGGCTACTTTTAAAATTTTCACGTAATGCTCTTCTAACCATTCATAAAAAAATTTACTAGGAACTTGAATACTTAGCGCATGATCGTCAAGTTTTACAGCTGCAATTGGTTCAAACCAAGTCTTGTAGGCTTGTGGCTGAATGTTGTCTTTTATAAAGTTTAGACAATTTTCCCAAACCGATTGTGCAGTGTTATTCATTTAAGTTAGTTAATTCTAGTTAGTTATTGAAATCAAAGAACACACATCATTGGGGGGAGAGTTTGGTATAATTTGATATGACAAATATGTGAACAAATTTTCAAAAAAAAAAATCAATTTATATTGAATTTGTAATATTTTTTTCGCATGTTTAATTTTTATAAATATACAAATTTTAATATACCATTATGCATCAAACAAAGATTAAAGTAAGATACGGAGAAACTGATCAAATGGGGGTTGTGTATCATGGTAACTATGCTCAGTATCTGGAAATTGGACGTTTGGAGTGGCTCACTGCTTTAGGAGTTTCTTACAAAGAGATGGAGGCGAATAACGTTATGTTGCCAGTCGTGTCTTTAAGTATAAACTACAAAAAATCAGCATGTTATGATGATGTTTTAACGATTTCAACCACGCTTTTAAAACGACCTACAGCTTCTATCGAATTTAATTACGAAATTCATAACTCTAGCGGCGAATTACTAACAACAGCCCACACCAAATTAGCATTTATTAACATGAAATCCAATTTTCCGATGCGTTGTCCGCAATATATTTTAGACAAACTGCACATTTAATCGTTTAAAATTTCAACTTTAATTTTATGAAATGCCTCAAAAGTAGTTTCAAAGTTTATTTGTCCGCTTTTTTTGACTAAAATGACCATTTCACATTCCATTTCTAAGCGCTGAGATTCTAAAATAAGCTGCTGCTTTTTGATAATTCGCATCACTATGCTTAAATCCTGGTACTCAAACGAAAGTTTGAAAGGGATTAAAATATCCAAAGTTTGAATTTTACTCGCCTCTAAAGATAATTTTGCAGTTGCTTTATAAGCACTTATTAAACCCCCAACGCCCAATTTTGTACCTCCAAAATAGCGAACGACCACCACTAAAATATTTGTAACCTCAAAAGCTTGTATTTGCCCATAAATTGGTAAACCCGCACTGTTTGAAGGTTCGCCATCATCCGAAGCTCTGTAATACGGGGTTTCAATACCGTATTGGTAGGCGTAACAAAAGTGTCCTGCGCTTACATGATTTTGTTTAAGTATTTTTATAAATTCTTTAACTTCGTTATCTGTTTTAATCGGAAATGCATAGCCAAAAAATTTACTTCCTTTGTCTTTATACAGAATTTCATCAGAAGGCTTTGATATGGTTTTATAGGACAACACAGATGTTAGGACTTTGAAAAGATTGGATTGCTGAATAAATTTATAACATCCTCTTTTAATGGGTCTATATTCCAAGTGTGAAGCCCAAGTTGCGAAGCTGCTTGTGTGTTTTCTCTCGTGTCATCTACAAAAAAACAAGATTTGGCTTCGAGTTGATTCTCCTTCAATACATACTGATAGATGGATGCATCGGGTTTTCTTAAAGATAGTTCATGGGATAAATAGAATCGATCAAAACAACTTTTAAAACGTTCGTATCTATATAAGGACATGTTTTCAATCACTTGCTCAATATGCAGCGCATTCGTGTTACTTAATAGTATAAGGTTATATTTTTTTATTGTGGATAATTTTTTTATAAACTCTAAACGGTATTCAGGAAAATCTAAAATAATTGCATTCCATGCTTTTTTAAATTGTGCCGCACTGATAGCAGGGTATTTGGTCGTCAATGATGTTACAAATTCTTCAGTGCTGATCAATCCTTTTTCATATTGCATCGCGGTTTGAAGCATGTCTTCTGTAATCGAGGGCACTCCTAAGTTTAGTAAAGAACGTTCAATCGCTGCTTTGTCTAAGTTGATAAAGACATCTCCAAAATCAAAAATAAGCGTGTTAATCATTCATAAAAGTTTTTAAGGTATCGGATTCAATTCTCTTTTTAGTAACTAAAGTTCCATTGATTTTTGGTTTTTGAATTCCCTTAGATAAATTCATCTCACTCGAAAATATACGTGCTTCATCCCAAAGATTTGCCTTTATAAATGCTTGAAGTGTTTTTAGACCGCCTTCAATAATGATAGAAGTGATATGGTGTTCATATAGTATAGCACACAGTTGTTCGGCTAGCGGTTTGTTTGTGTCCACCTCATTGGAGGTGAGTCGAATTGTTTTTGCTTCTGAGTTAAATATATGGGAGGAATCTGGCAGCGAATTGTTGAGATCGATCACCACCCGAATTGGGTTTGGACCGGCGACCGCTCTAGTGGTGAGACGAGGATTGTCTTGAATCACTGTATTTGCTCCGACCAAAATGGCTTGTTCTTCGGCACGCCATTGGTGGACCAGTTGTCTGGACTGCGAATTGCTGATCCAAACGGGTTTAGTTTCAGCTTTAGAGAGTGGCGCAATGAACCCATCATTAGTCTCAGCCCATTTTAGTATAATATAAGGACGCTTTTTATGATGATACGTTAAAAAGCGTTTGTGATGGTTTTTACATTCTGCTTCTAAAACTCCCATGATCACTTCGCAGCCCGCTGCCTTTAGTTTTGAAATCCCTTTTCCACAAACTTTATCATGCTCATCTAAACAACCAATCACAATTTTTGGAATTTTATGACCGATGATCAAATCGCTACAGGGCGGTGTTTTTCCAAAATGAGCGCATGGTTCCAAAGTCACATATAAAGTGGCCTGTTTAAGAAGTTCCAGATTTTTAACAGCATTAATAGCATTTACTTCGGCATGTGCGCCACCATAAGGACTGGTATAACCTTCTGCAATAATTTCATCCTTCACCACAATCACACAGCCCACCATAGGGTTTGGTGCCGTAGTCCCTAAGCCATTTTTAGCGATCTCAATACAACGTGCTATGTAATGTTCGTGGGTGATTATAATTTGATTTTTATAGCTTCGGTTTTACTAATGGGATATTTATAGGTGAAACCGAAAGTTTTAAAGTTGATAACGCCTTCGTACTTGACGGTCAAGGATTGATTGATGACACTATTTAGGAGTCCACCCAAAAATCCATCTGGGTTTTTGTCAAAAAGTTTTTTAGGATCAATATCGATTTGAAGCGGGACTCTAAAATCTTTATTAGCAGGGACTTTAAATTCTTCGGCACTAACAAATCCCATTAAAATATCATTGACATAAACATTGACCCCTTCGGTATTTAAGTGACCTCCAATGTCGTTTGGGTTTTTAAAAAGCGCATCAGCAGTTAAGGTAATTTTTCGTGAATTAGATTCTAATAGCTTTATATCATCGACTTTAATAAAGATGGGTTTCTCCTTTACAGAGCAGCCAGTCGTTAGCATAATTAGGAGTAGGATTGTGATTTTTTTCATCATTTTTTTGGGTTTTATATGTATCTTCGAACAACAAAAATAAGATTTATTAATTGGTATCCATTACATGCGTATTAGAGAAATTAAATTTGAGGACAATTTACAAATCGAATCCATCATAAAATCGACATTTATTGAACTTGGACTTCCTTTAA
>Ga0115564_10003641_pt1 | contig 12776 bp, 12 predicted proteins | sample COGITO_mtgs_1105_7_FD_88680 | JGI IMG/M metagenome (GOLD analysis project Ga0115564, IMG submission 88680) | Pelagic marine microbial communities from North Sea - COGITO_mtgs_110523 | ecosystem: Environmental > Aquatic > Marine > Epipelagic | place: Germany:Helgoland, sampling site Kabeltonne...
AACTGCTCACCACGGTCTCGCTCGTGGTGGGCGATCACGCGCTCAGTATCAATGCATTCGTGGCGAGACATCCGGAGGAAAATCTGGTGGGCGTCTACCGCTGGATACTGGAACGTAACCGACGCACCTACGCCGTGGCGTTCGCTATCGATCATCTCGGCGACATCTACCTCACCGGACGGGTACCACTAGGTGGAGTGAGCGCGGATGAACTCGACCGCATCATGGGATGTGTCCTGGAGTATTCCGATGGGTCATTCAACACTTTGCTCGAGCTTGGCTTTGCCTCCTCTATCAGGCGCGAATGGCACTGGCGAGTGAGCAACGGTGAGCCCACCACGAATCTTGAAGCATTTCGCCATCTCATCGGCGAACAGGCATGATGCTGCCATGACGAACGCGCCCTACACGCTGATCCTGCTACGTCACGGTGAGAGCGAGTGGAATGCGCTCAATCTGTTCACCGGCTGGGTGGACGTCGGATTAACCGACAGGGGTCGAGCTGAGGCCAAGCGCGGTGGTGAACTGCTGCGTGCTGCCGGTGTCATTCCCGATGTGGTACTCACCTCGCTACTGAAACGAGCCATTACCACGGCGAATTTGGCCCTGGATGCTGCCGACCTGAGTTGGCTTCCGGTGCAGCGCAACTGGCGACTTAATGAGCGGCACTACGGTGCGCTCCAGGGGAAAAACAAAAAAGAAACTCTTCGCCAATACGGTGAAGAAAAGTTCATGATGTGGCGGCGCTCCTACGACACGCCACCGCCACCCATTGATCCGGCCAGTGAGTTTGCCCAAACCGATGACCCCCGGTATGCCATGTTGCCACCGGAGGTGCGGCCGAACACAGAGTGTCTTGCCGATGTGGTCAAGCGCATCCTGCCGTACTGGGATGACGTCATCGTGGGTGAGCAGTTAAGGGCCGGGAAGACCGTGCTGGTTGTGGCACACGGCAACTCATTACGCGCCCTGGTGAAACACCTGGATGGAATCAGCGATGAAGACATCGCGGGACTCAATATCCCGACGGGTATTCCGCTCGTGTACCACCTTGACGACAACCTCAGGCCCGTTATCGCCGGTGGCGAGTACCTTGACCCGGCTGCGGCGGCAAGCGCAGCGGCTGCGGTGGCCGCGCAGGGGCGTTAGGCGCCGACAATTGGCGTTGCTGCCTAGCGGTAGCCGCCACCGGTGATTTCGATAATGCGGGGGCGAATTCCGAACAAATAGACCATGGCGCCCACCAATCCAGCAATACCGAGCAGGCCGATGGTGAGCCCAGGCAGCAGACCGGTGAGGGCAGCGGCTCCGGTGATGAGCAACCAGACAGGTTTGGTGAGACGACCCACAGCGGTGAACGCCTGGGTGGGACGGCGTAGGCAATCGACGAAGGCCCAGATCTTGACCCCACCGAAGAGCACCCAGAGGGCGAGAATCACCAAATTTTGCACCGCATCAAACATGCCTCCCACAGTACGGGGTCACTACCTAAAGCGCCCCACGGCCTGTGGACCATGGGGCGCTGGTGACCGTGTGCTCGGATAGAACCCACGGTTTGTTTGACGTTAAATGCCTACGGCTTCACGGACGAGCACGACGGTGTGTTCGGCGGCATTGCGCGCGCCATCAGCGGTGCTACGTGCCTGGTGAACCGCGTCGTGCGCACGATCGCGCAACTTGGCTACCGCGGTGGTGTCTAGGGCACTGAGATCAAACTTAGGCAGATCGAACTTGGGCAGATCGAACTTGGGCAGCTCAAATGTCGGTAGATCAACCGCAGGGAGGGTGACCTCGGGAAAACTCACCCCAAGGCCGGGGAGGGCGAAGCCAGGCAGGGTGTAACCCGCCTTGGTCGCAGGGACCGCCTTCTTTGCGGTGGCCGTCTTCGCGGTGGTCTTCTTTGCGGTGGTCTTCTTTGCGGTGGTCTTCTTTGCGGTGGCCTTCTTTGCGGTGGCCTTCTTTGCGGTGGCCTTCTTCGCGGTGGCAGCCTTCGCCGTGGGTGTCGTGATGTCGGTCATGATGTGCTCCCTTTCGTGGTGGTCGACTCTTCACGCAGCCGGTTCTCGGCTTGAAAAGCGGCGTAGATGTCCAGCAGGGTTCGCCGCTGGGTGTCGGTGAGGGAGAGATCGCGAGCGAGCGCGGTGGCGACGCCGGAATCTCCCTCGGGTTCAGCCAAAATGCCTGCCTGCACGTACAGGGTCTCCGCGCTGAGGCGAAGTGCACCCGCAATGCGAGCGAGCATTTCAGCACTGGGTCGGCGCAGTCCACGCTCGATCTGACTGAGATAGGGGTTGGACACCCCCGAGGCCTGTGCCAATTGCCGAATGGACATGGACGCTGAATCACGTTGCTGACGGATGAACCCGCCAATGTCGCCCACATCAATTCCGGCCATGTCTTAATGATGCACCCATGTGCTTGCAAATGCAAGCGGAGTAGTGCACTACAGCAAGCATTCGAGGTGAGTTCAGCAGAGTTGGTGTCGTGTTCATCACCCGTTCACCCTGGGCAGTCCCAGGCTTCATCCAGACTCCCTAGGTTCTTTTCGTTGTACCCCAACTATGAGGAGGTTCAGGGTGAGATTCACCCGAAACGCCGCTTTTGCGGCCACCGCGCTCACCAGCGCACTACTGCTTGCCGCCTGTGGCGGATCTTCCGATGGTGGCGACACCACCGCTCCCACCGATGCTCCAGTGAGTGACTGCGCTACCGGCTCCATCAAGACCGCCGGTTCCAGCGCTCAAGCAAATGCGATGTCGGTGTGGATCACCGATTATCAGATCGCCTGCCCCGATGCCACGATCGACTACCAGCCCGTGGGTTCTGGTGCCGGTGTCGAGCAGTTCATTGCCGGGCAAACCTCTTTTGCGGGAACGGACTCAGCCGTCACCGACGAGGATCTGGTTGCCGCCAATGCTCGCTGTGAGGTGGGCGCTGCCATCAACATCCCGATGGTGGGCGGAGCAATTGCTATCGCCTATAACGTGGAGGGCCTGGATTCACTCACCCTCACACCAACGGTGCTCGCTGGCATCTTCGCCAATAACATCACCAAATGGAACGACCCGGCCATCGCGGCGCTCAACTCCGGAGCAAACCTCCCCGATGCGACCATCGCTCGCTTCCACCGCTCGGATTCATCTGGCACCACTGATAATTTCTCCGCGTTCCTCGCCGCTACCGCGCCGGACGTGTGGACCTTTGATGGCGGCAAGGACTGGATCGCCCCCGGCGGCCAAGGAGCAAAAGGCTCAGATCAGGTAGCCGCATCCGTGGAACAGACCCCGAACTCCATGGGCTATGTTGAACTTTCATTCATCCTGGAAGCTGAGAACGCAAAAGGCGCCCTCATTGACAACGGCGCTGGCCCCGTGGCCCCGACGAGTCAGAATGCATCCAATGCCATCACCCTGGCTACTCAGGTGGGCACCGGTGATGACCTAGCTTTGCAACTGGACTACGCGGTGTCGTCAGCGGATGCTTACCCAATCGTTCTGGTCACCTACGAAACCGCTTGCCAAGCAGGACTGCCTGCGGATCAAAATCCCGCACTCGTGAGCAGCTTTTTGACCTTCGCAGCTTCAGATGCCGGTCAGGGATTGCTTTCGGCGGAGGGCTACGTGCCCATCAGTGGGGATCTCCTCACGAAGGTACGCGCCTCCGTGGCGAGCCTGGCAACATCGTAGTTTGACTGTCGCACCCGCTTAACCGAAGTACATCGAAACCGGGCGGGCTGGCCAGCATTGGACGCTAGTCTTGCTGCCAGCCCGCTCGGCCATTAGCCGCCCAACTCACACCATTTGCCCCCGATCATCAAGGACGACATGGCCACGATCACCCAGCCGCCCACCCAAGAACAACCCCTAGATCCCGACGGCATAGCTGGCTCCTCTGTTCGCCGCGGTGACCGTACCTTTCTTGGTCTCTCTACCGGCTCGGGTATTTTCGTCCTCGTTCTTATGGCGGGAATTGCAGTTTTCCTGATTTGGCAGTCCATTCCGGCTTTCACCGAAAACACGGCCAATCCACTCACGGAACAAAGCTGGCTGCCCGACGCCGACCCACCCGTCTTTGGCTTCGCGGTGCTCTTTTTCGGCACCATCGTCACCTCCATCATCGCCATGCTCCTTGCCGTGCCGATTGGTTATGGGATTGCGCTCTTCATTGCCTTCTATGCACCTGCACGGGTCGCGTCCATTCTGGGCTTCCTGGTCGACCTGTTGGCGGCGGTGCCCTCCATTATTTTCGGGCTCTGGGGCCTGTACTACTTCATGCCCTACGTGGTGCCCGCGGCTGAATGGTTGAGCCAATACCTCGGCTGGATTCCACTTTTCGCCAACGACCCAGAGATTTGGACCAAGTCCATCCTGATGGCCGGACTCGTGCTCGCCATCATGATCTTGCCCACGGTGTCGGCTATTTCACGCGAAGTGTTCCTGCAGGTGCCGCGCATGCACGTGGAAGCGGCGCTGGCACTCGGTGCCACACGCTGGGAAATGATCCGGATGGCGGTATTCCCGTTTTCGCGACCCGGCATGATCTCAGCCGCAATGCTCGGCCTAGGGCGTGCTCTCGGTGAAACTATCGCCGTGGCCCTCGTGCTATCTGCCGTCTTCGAAATTAACTGGCAGATCACCGCACCGGGTGGTAACTCCTTTGCCGCCAATATTGCGTTGAAATGGGGTGAGGCGGGCGACGTGGGTCGATCAGCCCTGATCGCTTCTGGATTGGTCCTGTTCTTCATCACCCTTATCGTCAATATGACCGCGCGCTGGGTCATCTCACGGCGCAAAGATTTCTCCGGAGCCAACTGATGGCTATCGCTAGCGCGGAACGCGCAACTGGTTCTGTACACCTGACCGGGCGACGGTTGCCGCGGTGGGCGCCCTGGGCTCTGGCTGCCGCTTCCGTTGGCGTGGGATTGCTCGTACAGTTCAGCGGCATCACCGCCATGGGCCTGGCACCTGGAATCGTGGCAGCGCTGGTATTTCTCATCGGCCAGACAACGGCTTCAGGCATCGTTGAAGGGCGACGTCATGCGGTGGATCGCCTTGCGACCACTCTCGTTTACACCACCTTCGTTCTCGCTCTAGCGCCACTGCTGTGGATCTTGATTACGGTGACCATCAAAGGCCTGTCGGTGATGAGCCCGGAGTTCCTCACCGGCACAATGCGAAACATCAACCCGCGTGATGCTGGCGGGGGTCTCTTCCATGCATTCATCGGCACGCTCATCCAGGTCGGAATCGCAGCACTGATCGCCGTCCCCATCGGTGTGCTGGCAGCCATCTATCTGGTGGAATTTGGTCGGGGAAAACTCGCCTACTTCATCAGCTTCTTCGTCGACGTGATGACCGGCATTCCATCTATTGTTGCCGGCCTGTTCATTTTCACCGCACTGATTTTGACCGGGGTGTTGGAGCAGTCTGGTTTGGCGGGCGCTTTCGCGCTGGCCATCTTGATGCTCCCGGTGATTATTCGCGCTACCGAAGAAATGCTACGCATCGTGCCCAACGAACTCCGTGAAGGCGCGCTCGCTCTCGGCGTTCCCAAGTGGAAGGTTGTGCTACGCATCGTAATTCCCACCGCAATCTCGGGCATCATCACCGGTGTCATGCTCTCGGTAGCGCGAGTTGCCGGCGAAACTGCACCTCTACTACTCACCACGTTCCTAGCCCAGAGCACGAACTTCAATCCGATTAGCGGCTCCCAGGCATCACTGCCCACCTTTATCTGGGATCAGATCAGTCGCGGAACCAACGCTGCGGTTGACCGAGCCTGGGGTGGCGCGCTTGCCCTCATTCTTTTCGTCCTGGTGCTCTATGCCGGTGCTCGGCTCATTTCCCGCTACTTCGCCCCCAAAACCTCGTAATGCCAGCAACTAGGAGTCAACAGTGAGTAAGCAGATAGATATTCGTGACCTGAACGTTTACTACGGGGACTTCCTGGCCGTGGAAGGGGTAAATCTCACAATCAAAGCTAATTCCGTGATGGCTTTCATCGGCCCGTCCGGGTGTGGCAAGTCAACGTTGCTGCGCAGCATCAACCGGATGCACGAGGTAATTCCCGGGGCCATCACCAAAGGTCAGATCCTGCTAGATGGTGAGGACATCTACGGCCCAAACGTGGATCCGGTTCTTGTTCGTCGCACCATCGGCATGGTGTTTCAACGACCAAATCCCTTCCCCACCATGTCCATTTATGAAAACGTCATCGCCGGCTTGAAGCTGGAGAAGGACAAGAGCCGCAAGGAGTCAATGGACGACATCGTTGAATCTTCCTTACGCGGTGCGAACCTATGGGCTGAGGTTAAGGATCGCCTCAAGCGCCCAGGTGCGAGTTTATCTGGCGGTCAACAACAAAGGCTATGCATTGCACGCGCCATCGCGGTGCAGCCACAGGTGCTCCTCATGGATGAGCCATGCTCTGCGCTCGATCCCATCTCCACCCTGGCCATTGAAGACCTGATTCGTGAACTCAAAGATCGCTACACCATCATCATCGTGACCCACAACATGCAGCAGGCTGGTCGGGTATCTGATAACACCGCGTTTTTCAACATCTCCGCCGTCGGCCAACCTGGAATCATGATCGAAACCGGGCCTACCTCTGAAATCTTTACCAAGCCGCAGAATCAGCAAACCGAGGATTACGTCTCCGGACGTTTTGGTTAACTGTTCGTCAAGCTAGAAAGGCGACGCCGCGCATTGCGCTGAGAGGGCGACTGGCGACCCAGGACCGCTCCGAGGCTAGCCAACATTGCGCTCACCACGGGCTTCATGACCGGTAATGGCGCACCATTTAGACCGAGAATCTTGCGGTAGTCCGCCGGCAGCGTGGCTGCCGCACCCGCGAAAAGCAGGGCGTAGGGCGGACGCGCCGGAATCGGAAGTGGCGGCTGGCGAATGAACTTCACCGTGCGCTTGCTGGCCTCATCTGAGCGCAGGATCGGGTCGAAACCGCGCAGTTGTTCACGCAATTGTGCAACGCTGCGCGGCGGGTCGGTGACACCAACAAGTTCACCGGCCTTGGCCCATTCACGTACGTAGGCATCTGGTCCGCCGGGAATCTCACCGCCCCACACCAGGTGGGTCGCCAAAAAAGAGTCGGTGAATGCAACGTGAACCCATCGAAGGAGGTCAGAATCGTTGGCGCTGTAGGGCAGGGGTTGCCCATCAATGCCCGGGTAGGTGCCCTTGACCTTGCGATGCAGGCCGCGCACACGAGCGCATTCACGGTCTGCCTGAGCTTCATCGCCGAAGGTAACGACCGTGAGCCACTGCGTCGTACCGGAGAGACGGCCGAGGGCGTCATCTTCGTAGCGAGAATGCTGTTGAACTCCGGCCAGGGCCGCCGGGTGCAGTGCCTGCATCAGCAGCGCCCGCACTCCACCCACGAGGGTAGGAAGTGCGCCATGCACCGCCCAGGTAGCAGAACCGGCGCCGAAGTAACCGGCATCGTCACCGTGCTCAAGTTGGGTTACCCAGTCAGGTTGACCATCGGGGTCGCCAGAGACCATGCGCCGAAAACCGGTGGCCACCATGTTTGCGGCGGAATCGACAAACCGGTCCGGGGATAGGACGCTGAGCATGGATGCCATGGCTCTAGTTTGGCGCATCCATCACGACCGCGCCCACCAGCGTGCGAACACCAATGCCGATTGCACGTTCATCCACGTCAAAGGTTGATGCGTGTAGGTCAAGGAGGGCCATATCTGGCCCGTGGGTACCGAGGCGGGCGAACGCGGCCGGCACCTCCTGGGCGAACCAGGCGAACGTATCTCCGCCCATGGAGCGAAGGGTCTCAACGACATGAGCCGGACCCACCACTGCGGCTGCCGCATTGCGCATCATGCCGGTGGTGACTTCCTCATTGACCACCGGTGGCACTCCTCGGGTGTAGTGCAACTCCCATTGCGCTCCAGTGTCTGCCAGCACATCACCCAAAGCTTCAGTCACGACTTTCTCCGCGTGATCCCAGGCATCAAGGTCGGTGGTGCGCACTGAACCCCGCAAGACAGCCCGGGCTGGGATGACGTTGGCGGCATGACCACTTTGAACTGTGCCAAAAACAACACTGAATGCCTCGGTGGTGCCCACCCGATGGATCACAGCTTCGGGAAGTAGCGTCAGTACCCGACCGACAACGCTGAGCAGATCTACGGTGAGGTGCGGTCGGGCCGTGTGCCCACCGGGGCCGAGCACATGAATTTCGATCGCATCAGCCGCCGACGTAATGGCGCCATCACGAATCCCGATGGTGCCCACATCAATTTTGGGATCACAGTGCAGGCCAAAGATTCGCTCCACCCCATCGAGCCCACCCTGTTCGATCACATCCTTGGCACCGCCCGGCATTGTTTCCTCGGCAGGTTCAAAAATGAGTCGGACTGAACGGCTAAGTTCGCCACGCTCGGAAAGCTCCTGCAACACGAGCCCGGCACCGAGCACCACCGCGGTGTGCACGTCGTGACCGCACGCGTGAGAAACCCCTGGTACTCGGGACTGATACGACGCGGTCGTGAGATCGTTCATCGCCAGGGCGTCGATGTCTGCGCGCAGGGCCACCATGGGTCGACCGGACGTACCGGGTATGTCGCAGATAACGCCGGTTCCACGTTGCAGAACAACAGGTGCCAGCCCTGCCACTCGCAACCGATCAACAATAGCTTCGGTAGTCGCTGACTCCTGACCAGAAAGTTCCGGGTAGGTGTGTAGCCGACGACGAAAAGCAATTAACTCATCGGTAAACGCGGTCGTGAGTTCGTTAACCGCATCAATCACGAGTCGCTGCCTACCCTTTCCGTGGCGATATCTTCAAGCAGTTCACGTCGCGCATAAGCAACGATGTCGTCCAGGGTAGCGCCCTGCGCCAACCACCTGCGTTGTCGCTCATAACTGGCACCCTGGTTAAGGATCGTGATCACATCGTGCAATTCGCTGACGCATTCAAGGCGCTGTGCAACTGGCGTGAGATCTGCAACAAGTTGATTGATCACCTCCGGCAGCGGGCGCGTGTGACCCACATTGTCGATGACAAGATCAGCATCGGTACCGAAACGCGCTGCCCGCCATTTATTTTCCCGCCTGATCCATTCTCGAGTTTCAGGCAGTGCACGCCCAGCATCCATTTCATCGTCGCACCACTGCACGATGCACTGGGCCAAAGCAGCCAGCGCGCACGCTTCACGAATCGTTGGCGTCGCATCGCACATGCGCAATTCCACGGTGCCAAAACCAGGATGGGGCCGAACGTCCCACCACACCTCTCGAACCGTTTCGATCGACCCAGCGGTAATGAGTGAATCGAGGAAGTCGTTGAACTCATCCCAGCCGGAAAGGTGCGGTGGCAGACCCGTGGTGGGCATGGCCTCAAACACCTTGGTTCGCGCCGAGGCAAGACCGGTGTCCTGCCCGTGCCAATGCGGACTTGATGCGGAAAGAGCGAGGAAGAGTGGAAGATAGCCCGACAGTGCATTGACAATGGCGATCGCTTTCTCGCCTGATCGCACGCCCACATGAACGTGTAGTCCGTGGGTCATTAAGCGTCGAGCGGGCCAGGCAATGCGCTCGACGAGTTGTTGGTAGCGCTCCCCTGGACTGCGGGTGAGTTCATGCCAGGAAGTAAAAGGATGCAGGCCCAAACCGATCAGACCTACACCTCGCTGAGCGGCCGCATCGTTGAGTTCGATGATGCTCGCAGCGAGGTCGGCTCGCGCTTCGGCCACGGTGGAACACACACCGGTAATGACTTCAACGGTGCTCTCAAACAATTCATGTTTGATTCGCGGGTGTTCGCCATCCGGATGTTCCGCGCCGATTTCAGCAAGGATCTCACTGGCGACGCACACAAGACCGCCCTTGTCGATATCGACCAGCCCCAACTCAAGTTCTACACCTAGGCTCGCTCGCGGCGAAGCATTGAATTCCAGTGCCATCTGCACACTGTAGATGCAGCCCTATAGCGTGCGTGGCGTGTCAGATCAGATCGTTCTGGGAAGTGCTTGCCAGGCACCACCGGGCACTGCAGCCGTGGCAGGAGGCTGTCATCACACGGTGCACGCGGCCGCTGAGATCCTCGCCGCGGGCGGAAATGCGACTGATGCTGCAGTGGCGGGCATGATGGCGGCGGCCATGGCTGAACCTGTGCTCACCAGCCCCGGTGGTGGCGGCTTTCTCATGCATGCCCCGCTCAACGAGGAACCCAGGTACCTGGATTTCTTTGTCAATACTCCTGGGCTGGGCGCATCAGGTTCACCCGCTCCGATGACTGCTGTCCCCATTATTTTTGGAACGACCGACGATCCGCAGGCCGAGCAGATCTTCCACGCCGGTTGGTCTTCCGTCGCGGTACCCGGGGCGCTGGCGGGATACATCGAGGCCCACCAGCGTTGGGGCCGGCTACCTTGGGCGCAGGTGACGCAGCCGGCTATTGACCTGGCCCACAACGGACTAGTGCTCGATGCCATCCAGCGAGACTTCTTACGTCTCGTTGCCGATGTACTCACCCTCACACCGGGCAGTGCGCAGGTCTATCAGGAAGTTCTCCGCACCGGACGTTTCGCTAATTCGCAGTACGCCGACGCGCTGGAACAGTGTCAGCGAAACGTCGCTGCGGCGTATCAGGATTGGGTGAACCTCGTGGCCCAAGAGGTACGGGCCAATGGCGGAATTCTCACAGCCGAAGACTTCGCCGCCTACGAGGTGGTCCAGCGCGCGCCCTCGACTGCGAGTCGCAATGGCCACCGCCTATGGGTTAATCCACCGCCATCATTCGGGGGTGCGATCGTGCTCGATGCGTTATCGGAAATTCCTCGATGGGACGGGACTTCCTGGGACGCGGTGGCTGAAGCACTACTGATGGCCACGGTACGTCAACGCGAACGCGACGCACATGAAGAAGCCACCGAAGTGGCCACCGGAACAACTCACATCACGGTCGTGGATCGTGATGGCCTCATGGTGTCATGCACCACCTCCAATGGTTCCGGGTCCGGAACAGAGGTTGGTGGCATTCAACTGAACAATATGCTCGGTGAAGAAGACCTCCATCCAGGAGGAATGCATGCGTTCGCACCCGGTGTTCGGATGGGTTCCATGATGACCCCGACCCTGATTGAACGTACGGATGGCACGCGGGTGGCCTTCGGTACCGGGGGCAGTGAGCGAATCCGGTCGGCCATCGTGTGCGTTGCGCTGCAACTACTTGATCAGGAAGTGAGTCTGGTGGATGCGATCAATGCTGATCGATTGCATGTGACCGACACGAGTATTGAACTGGAACCAGGGGTCAATCTCGCGTCAGCAACAGGTTTCGCCCATCACCGCATCCGAAACTGGCCGCAGCGCGACCTGTTTTTCGGCGGAGTTCACGGAATTTCGCGAGCACCGGATGGGTCCCTTGAGGCTGTTGGCGATCTGCGACGAGGCGGAACCGCCGCCGTTGTCCGGTTTTCCTAGCTCGTTTCCGTATCTGGCACAACAGAAATTGTTTCAATTTGTCCATCGCGGTCGACAGTGAGCACGATCTGTTCGCCAGGTGTTGATGCGCGAATTGTCACGATGAGCGCAATGGAGTCTGCGATGGGTCGACCATTGACTTCGGTGACGATATCGCCTGAGCGCAGACCCGCAGCCTCAGCTGCACCACCGGCGGTGACATCGCTGATGAGCGCGCCGGGGCCTGGGTATTCCAGGTCAACACGAACGCCAAGGATGGGTGTGGTGGAGGTGCCGGTGGCGATGATTTCACTGGCAATGCGGGCGGCCACATCGATGGGGATAGCAAACCCGAGGCCAATCGAACCTGTGGTGCCACCAAGGGATCCACCGAGGGTGGCAATGGCAGAATTGACGCCGATAACAGCACCGGATCCATCAACCAGTGGGCCACCGGAGTTGCCGGGGTTGATCGCGGCATCCGTTTGGATGGCGTTGATGAATGAGGTTTCACCGGTGCCACCGGCGGTGACCGGTCGATTGAGGGCGCTGACGATGCCAGAGGTGACGGTGCCTTGAAGGCCAAGTGGTGAGCCAATGGCAATGGCGCTGTCACCGACGAGGAGTGCGGCGGAGGAGCCGAGGGTGACCGCAGGCAGGTCGGTGCGGTCTACCTTGACCACGGCGAGGTCGTAACCGGCATTGGCCCCCACGAGGGTTGCTGGCGCAGTTGAGCCATCAAAAAAAGTGATGTCAATGTTGTCGCCTGCGGCTGTGACGTGGTTGTTGGTGAGAATGTAGCCGTCTTCGCGGATGACGAACCCTGAACCGCTGCCGCCAGAATTGCCGCTGGTGACGTTGAGTTGAACAACGGAGGGTTGAACTGCCTGTGCGACCGCGGCGATGGAATTATCGGCCGGCGGGCTTACTGGATTGGCGGGGCCAAGGCTGGCGCCGGGAATAGTCGTTGTGGTGGTGGAGTCGGTGACGCGTGCAGCGGTGAATCCGGCGGCACCACCGATGGTGCCCGCGAGCAGAGCGGTTGCTGCCAGACCGACGCCGATCAGGCCCCATCGCTGTTTAGCAGTACGAGGTGCCTGCGTAGGGGTGGGCTGCTGTGGGGAGGCGTATGCATAGGCAGCGTAGGGATTGGTTGCGTAGGGATTAGCTGTGTAGGGATTAGCTGTGTAGGGATTAGCTGTGTACGGGTCGACCGTGGCGGTAGCCAGCGGTGACGCGTAGGGGGTGGCAGCGTAGGGGTCAGCTGCATACGGATCTGCGTTGTACGCCTCACGGGCATAGGGATTTGTCGCGTAGGGGTCGGCAGCGTAGGGGTCG
>Ga0115564_10003647_pt1 | contig 12771 bp, 8 predicted proteins | sample COGITO_mtgs_1105_7_FD_88680 | JGI IMG/M metagenome (GOLD analysis project Ga0115564, IMG submission 88680) | Pelagic marine microbial communities from North Sea - COGITO_mtgs_110523 | ecosystem: Environmental > Aquatic > Marine > Epipelagic | place: Germany:Helgoland, sampling site Kabeltonne...
CGGACTAGGAGAAAGTATTTAAGTGGTTTTATACTTTTTCCTGCCTTGAGAACCTATTTCTTCTCCGCCTCTTATAGTATTAGTATGACTAAGATCTGAATTACCATTTGACAAATCTAATTTTGACTTGTTTTTTTTAAAAGCTATATCCAAATACGTTTTCCGTATATTTTCTTTGTACTATATACTGATAGTGTTCAAAAACTGTTTTATAATGCAATACCTCTCCACGAAACATACTATTCAAAGGTAATAGATGCCATTGAACTCCTGTTTTTATTTTCAAAACGCATACCAAATCCATTCAACACGCAAGGGTGTCAGTTATTACAATTTTCAACCACTTGTTACGTTAAGTTTTATTGTTTTACTAATAAGTAATAGATTGCAAAAAAAAGTCGAGGTGACTTATGTATAAAAAAATGATAAAAACTATGAAAACTATGAAAAATTTTAAACTTATGAAAACAGTATTCTTACTTTTTGCGCTAGTAGCTTTTAGTAATTGTGAAGATAATGAACCAATAAAATCAGAATTAAAAACAAATACCTCAACTCCAATTGCCATAATAGGCTTTGAAGGGCAAGATATTTACCAATTGGATAATACTGTAGATATCTCTGGACTATTAGATACTGCAAGTAGTTTCTTAACAGCTGAAATAGAACAAATTGCACTAAAACTAGAGGACTATAGCGGTGCATCTATCGATGGGACTATGACAGTAAGACTTGGTTCAACTACATTATTTGAATCAGAAGCTGTAACTTTAACTTCAGACAATACAATTATTACAATACCTTCAACCTTAAGAAATATACTTACTCTTGTCAATTCAGGAGAATTCAAAATATATTTAGAAGGAACTACTTCTATACCTATTGAAGACAATAGTTTTAAGCTAATAGTTACTCCACAAATAAGAACTACAATAGAGATCTAAAAACTAATCAAATTTTATTAAATGAAAAAAAAGAGCACAATTTTATTTTGTATGTTTTGCAGTATAATGTCATTTTCTCAAATTGATTTAGAATCTATTTTGGAAGGAGGTTTAGAAGATGCTCAAACTCTTTTAAAAGGGTATGTTCAACCATTTGCAAAAGGATTTGGAAATGGTATTAATGGGGGATGGTCTTCCACTGCAAAAGCACACAAGCTTTTGGGTTTCGATATTGCAGTAATAGCAAATGCGGCATTTGTTCCTAAAAGTGGTGAAACATTTACATTTAACAACGCGGATTATTCATCAAAATTGCAATTAGATGATGCTACCATTTCTTCAGCGGAACTACCAACACTTTTTGGCTCTAAAAATTTAGTAGACAGACCATTGTTAAAGTTTACTGATAGTGATTCAAATTCAATATCTACATCAGCTTTGCCTGGGTCTGGTTTAAAAGAAGCTATTGGATATAATATTGTTCCTTCTGCGATTGTTCAATTGGGAGTTGGTCTTATTAAAAACACGGATTTAAAAATTAGGTTTATTCCAAAACAATCTACGCCAGAATATGAGTTTTCTACTTTTGGTATTGGACTTATGCATGATTTAAAACAGTGGATTCCTTTTGTGAATAAATTACCATTTGACGTCTCTGCTTTAATTGCCGTGAATAATATTAAGTCAAAATTTTTCTTTGATACAGATAACAATCCAACACAAGCTTTAGAATTTAATACTAAAACATTCTTATTTCAAGTTTTAGCGTCAAAGAAATTATCAATTTTCACATTATATGGTGGCCTTGGTACTTCTTCTTATAACACGGATGTTAATTTATTAGGTACTTATTCAACTACTAATAACAATCTGATTCCTGACAATCCAATAAGTTTGGATTACAAAGGGAGCTCCGTGAGAGCGAACCTTGGTTTGTCGATAAAGTTATTCTTTCTTAAATTAAGTGCTGATTATGCATTACAAGAATATGACACTTTTACAGTAACTGCAGGCTTTACTATTAGGTAAAACTTAATTCTTAATAAAAAAAAGGTGTAAGAAATTAATTTCTTACACCTTTTTTTTGTGAACTATATAGTCGTTAAAATATATTATGCATCAATATTCGCATACTTTGCATTTCTTTCAATAAAGTCTCTACGAGGTGGTACTTCATCACCCATTAACATAGAAAAGACTCTGTCAGCTTCTGTTGGACTGTCTATAATTACTTTACGTAATGTTCTAAATTCGGGATTCATTGTCGTATCCCAAAGTTGATCTGCATTCATCTCACCAAGACCTTTATAACGCTGTATGTTTACAGAACCTCCCATTTGTTGTGCAATTAAATCACGTTGATTGTCATCCCAAGCATATTCTCTTTTTTGACCTTTTTTCACTAAATATAAAGGGGGAGTCGCAATATAAATATAACCTTGTTCTACCATTTCTTTCATGTATCTAAAGAAGAAGGTTAAGATTAAAGTGGCAATATGAGAGCCATCTACATCGGCATCACACATAATAACAACTTTATGATAACGTACTTTAGATAAGTTCAGCGCTCTTGGATCTTCTTCGGTACCAATAGAAACACCCAATGCGGTAAACATGTTTTTGATTTCTTCGTTTTCAAAAACTTTGTGTTGCATGGCCTTCTCAACGTTTAAAATCTTCCCACGTAGTGGTAAGATTGCTTGAAAATTACGATCTCTACCTTGCTTCGCTGTTCCACCTGCAGAATCTCCCTCAACTAAGAAAATTTCACATTGTGCTGGATCTGTTTCTGAACAATCAGATAATTTACCAGGCAACCCACCAATAGACATGACAGTCTTACGTTGCACCATTTCTCTGGCTTTACGTGCTGCGTGTCTTGCTGTAGCGGCTAAAATTACTTTTTGAACAATTATTTTAGCATCATTAGGATTTTCTTCCAAATAGTCCGTTAACATTTCAGAAACCGCTTGACTTACTGCAGCAGAAACTTCTCTATTTCCTAACTTTGTTTTTGTTTGTCCTTCAAATTGTGGTTCTGCTACTTTTACAGAAATAATTGCGGTTAATCCTTCACGGAAATCATCTCCTGCAATTTCGAACTTTACATTTTTAAGCAATCCAGAATTGTCTGCATACTTTTTTAAAGTCCCTGTTAGACCACGTCTAAAACCAGACAAATGCGTTCCTCCTTCATGCGTGTTGATATTATTTACATAGGAATGTAAATTTTCTGCATACGAAGTATTATATACCATGGCAACTTCAACGGGAATTCCGTTTTTTTCGCCTTCCATAGAAATTACATTCGCAGTTAATTGCTCTCGTGTAGAATCTAAATACTTTATAAACTCTGGTAAGCCTTCTGTAGAATGAAACGTTTCTGTTGGGAAATTACCTTCATCATCTGTAGTTCGTTTATCAGTTAAAGTAATCGTAATTCCTTTATTCAAATACGATAATTCGCGCATACGGGTTGCCAACGTGTCGTAATTAAATTCGGTCGTTTGCTTAAAAATAGATTTGTCGGGTAAAAAAGTAACAACTGTACCCGTAAAATCACTCTCTCCAATAGTTTTTACAGGATATAATACTTTTCCTTGAGAATATTCTTGTCGCCAAACCTTACCGTCTTTATGAACGGTTGCTATTAATAAATCTGAAAGCGCATTCACACAACTGACACCAACTCCGTGTAAACCACCAGAAACTTTATAAGAGTCCTTATCAAATTTTCCACCAGCACCAATTTTAGTCATTACAACTTGTAATGCAGAGACGCCTTCTTTTTCGTGCATTCCTACAGGAATCCCACGACCGTTGTCTTTCGTGGTCACAGAATTGTCTTCGTTAATTGTCACGTTTATGGTATCGCAATAACCACCCATTGCTTCATCAATAGAGTTGTCTACAACTTCGTATACCAAATGGTGTAAACCACGGATTCCAACATCTCCAATATACATGGATGGACGCATTCTTACATGCTCCATTCCTTCTAATGCTTGAATGCTGGAAGCATCATAATTGTTTTTTTTGTCTTCGCTCATTTATTTTGACTTTAATTAGTACGATTTGTTACTTCTATACACCCAAAGCGTGTGTGTCAAGAAGTAATAAAAACAGCTTAAAATTGGCATATTTTCTAAACTCAAATTTACATTTTTTAGAAACGATTTAAAAGCTTTTTATTGATTTAAGGGTATAATTATCAACATTTGTTGATTTCTTAAAAATGCTTTAAATCGCTTAAAAACGTGTTTAAAATCTATACGATCCTTTTTTGCTTTCGTTTGAAATTAGGAATAATTTAAAATGCCTTAAAACATTTATTTTTGGATTTTAAAACTTTAGGTATTGCAATCAAATAATCCTTTTCAATCAATCATTTCTAAAGATTCATGAAGCCGCTCTTGGCTTTAAGTTTGCTTTATTAGATATTTAATGAATTGGAACCAGTAGGCAAATATTTCAAGGGTAAAATGATTTTTATTATATTTGTACTCACAGTACTTAAGCCCCCCCCCTAATTTCTTAATTCACAAAAAATGAAAAAATTAAAAAAAGGCATACAACTACTTCTCTTATTGCTAGTGATTTCATGTGAGAAACCATCACTCAGTGTCGTAATGGAGGATCCAGATGTTGCAGTAACACCGATCGTTTCAACTACTTTTTCTGAGAATTTTGGACCCGAAGTTAATAGCGATTTTATTGGTAGTGTTCTCGATATAAATAGTCTTCCTGTAGCAGGTGCAAATATTATTATTGGTGCTGCTACTGCAACTACTGATGAAAACGGTGTTTTTATAATTAAAGGAGCCACTGTTAATGAGAAGTTTGCATATATTAAGGCATCTAAAAGTGGCTATATTAATGGTTCAAGAGCTGTCATTCCAGTAGCAGGAGCAAACAATATTGCGATTATGCTTTTAGAACAAAATGAAGCAGGCACAACAAATAGTGGAAAAGTAAAAACGATTGTCTCAAATGGAGCCTCGGTAACTTTAAATGGAGCCTACGTAAAAGAAGATGGATCTAATTATACTGGAACGGTAAAGGTACATCTACATCATTTAAACCCTATTGATGAAAATATGTCCGATCAGATGCCAGGCATGTTATACGCTGAAAATAGTGACGGAGAAGAAAGGATGTTACAAACTTTAGGAATGCTTTCTGTGGAATTAAAAGGAAGTGCAGGCGAAGATTTAAATATTTCAACAGGTTCATCTGCAAAAATTACAATCCCTTTAGATCCAAGTTTACAACCAATTGCACCCAGCACAATACCTCTTTGGTATTTTGACGAAGAAAATGGTTATTGGAAAGAAGAGGGCGAAGCGGTTTTAACAGGGACAAACTATGTAGGTACAGTCACACATTTTTCTTTTTGGAATTGCGATATTCCTGCAGAGGCAGTAAGATTTAATGTATCTGTTACGGATGATGCTGATATTCCTTTGGTATTTTCTTATGTTACGATAACAAGCAGTACTTTTGGAACTAGAGGTGGTTTTACAAATGAAAACGGGGTTGTTAGCGGTTTAATTCCTTCAAATGAAGTGTTAATATTAGAAGTGTTTGATGCTGATATATGTGGGGCGAATTCAATATATACAGAAAGTGTAGGGCCTTTCAGTAATGATGCCTCATTAGAAATTACGGTGCCATTAAATTCGGATATAATTTCTGAAACCATCAAAGGGAATTTTACCAAATGTGACAATACCACTGTTTCAAACGGCTATGTTATTGTTTCTTATGGAAATGATCGATATATAAATACAGTTACCGATGGGAACTTTGAGGTTCATTTACTTCGTTGTACTACAGAAACTACTTTTTCTATTAAAGGATATGATTACGAGAATTTACAGGGAACAGGAGAAATAAATTATACCTTTAGTACACCTACGACCAATTTAGGAACTTTAATTTCTTGTAATTCTATAAAAAAATTTATTTCCTATCAAATAGATGATGATGAACCTATTTTCATTCTTGACCCTCCAGTAACTTTCTCTCAAAACCCAAATTCAGGAAGCCTAGTTATTGAAATTGGAGCATATAACCAAGATGTTAATTGCTTTTGGTTGCGAGGTAATTTAACGCTTAATAATGGATCTTATGTAGGGGAATATCTTGCTAGTGATAATGATTTTTATTTTATAGAAAACTGTCCTTTTTATGCTGATAAGTCACTAAATGAGGTTGTTTTTAATGTTACTTCTTTTGGAGATGTAGGAGAGTATATAGATATTAATTTTGCAGGAAATTATGATGATTTTGAAGATGTGAGTCATTCAATAACGGGTACAATTCATGTATTAAGAACGAATTAAGTTGCGCAAAAAAGCGTCGCAAGTAGTAAAGATTTAAAAAGAGAAAGGCACACTCTTTTTTGTTTTATCATATCCATAATAATGCAGTTATATTTTATGAATATAGTAATCTCTTTCGGAATTTTTAAAAAAGAGTAGGTTATCTCTTTTTTCTCTATATATTTGTCGTTAACAAAAATCAATGATACACAATAACAACAATCGTAATTTCAATAATTCTAATTTATAGAACGGAAGGTTGTTGTCTAGAAATATATAAAGCCTTCCAAAATTTGGAAGGCTTTTTTTTGAATCTAAAAATAAAGACATGAGTAAAATAATGACAGTAGACATTTTGTCTAGTATTAAAGGAGCAAAGCCTTCCGAGTCGGTAAATAAATTATTTGATGTAATTAAAAACGCAAATAAGAATACTGCTTTAAATACGGTTCATACGAATGCAGTTACTATAGATGATTTAAGAGAAGATGTTGTTATAGACAGTCCACAAATGGAAAAGCAAATTATCATTGCAAACTTTCCGAAAGAAAAAAACGGTTATTTAGTAGTTTCTAAAGTAATAGAAGAATAATGATGGAATCTCAAATACATAAAATTCATCAGCAATTGGTGAACAAAGAAATTTCGTGTACAAAATTGGTGCAAGAAAGATTGGATTTATTAAAATTAAATACTCATAATACGGTCAATTCACTATTAGATACCTTGGCCTTAGCATCGGCTGCAAAAGTAGATGCTAAAATTGAAAGTGGACAAGAAATAGGCTTGTTAGAGGGAATTCCTTTCGGAATTAAAGATGTTTACATGGTACAAGGAACCTACACGACTGCCAGTTCTGATTTATTAAAAAAATACAAATCTCCTTATACCGCAACAGCAATTCAAAAATTATTTGCTGCTGGCGCGATTCCTTTAGTAAAAGAGAATTGTGATAGTTTTGGTCATGGGTCCTCATCAGAAAATACAATTTTTGGAGCCGTAAAAAATGCCAACAACCCTAATTTAGTAGGAGGAGGGTCCAGTGGAGGTTCTGCAGTAAATGTTGCAAAAGATTATACTGTCTTTTCAATTGGTGGCGATACAGGAGGTTCTGTTCGTCAACCTGCTGGGTATAATAATGTGTATGGTTTTAAACCAACCTATGGAAGAATTTCACGCTTTGGATTAATGGCGTATGCCTCCTCAACAGATTGTGTTGGGCCCATTGCAAAATCGATAGAAGACATTCGAATTGTATTGAATGCGATGAGTGGAAAAGATATCAAAGATCAAACCACGTATCCCTCTGAAACGATTTCAGCCGCAACTATTTCAAATACGGACGCCATAAAAACGGTTGGATATTTTAAAAACTTCATTGAGAATGATGCGATTGATGCGAAAGTAAAATCAGATTTTCTAGCAACTATAGAAAAAATAAAAGCCAAAGGAATACAAGTAAAAGAGCTCGATTTCTTTGCATCAGACACTTTAGTTGCTACGTATTATACATTGGCAATGGCAGAAACAGCCTCAAATTTATCAAGGTTAGATGGTACCAATTATGGAAACCGTATTGAAGGCGCTAGTTTAAAAGACACCTATTCAATTACACGTTCTGAAAATTTTTCTGAAGAAACAAAACGAAGAGTTGTTGGTGGAAACCAAGTATTGTCTCAAGGTTTTTCTGATGAAATTTATTTAAAAGGATTGAGTGTTAGAGATCAAATTGCTGCTAATTTTGAAAAAGACTTTCACCAGGTTGATATTATTTTATCACCTGTAACACCAAGTTCGCCGCCAAAAATTGGCGATAGTTTAAAAGATCCTTTAGCCATGTATTTGTCAGATGCCTATACTGTAGGTTTTAGTTTAGGACAATTGCCAACTCTAACGGTGCCACAAGGAACTGAAACAGGATTGCAAATTACGGCAGCAAAAAATAATGATGCACTCGTTTTGAAGTTTGCGAACTTCTTAAAAGACACGATATAATGGAACAGGAAAAATTAAATGAGCTCTTAAAAGCCCATGAGTTAGAATTAGTAATCGGGATAGAAACACATGTTCGATTAAATACAAAATCAAAGTTATTCTGTGCTTGTGCAAATCAAGAAATAGCAACGCCAAATCAAAATATATGTTCTGTTTGTACAGGACAAATGGGGGTTTTGCCATCCATTAATAAAGAGGCAATTACCAAAGCTATTTATTTCGGTAAAGCAGTTCGTTCCTCCTTTTCAAACGAGATGATCTCGTGGGATAGGAAACATTATGAATATCCAGATAATCCAAAGAACATACAAATTACACAGTTTCACAATCCTGTAATTCCTGACGGACAAGTTTCTTGTTTTAGAAATGATGGTTCTCAATTTACAGTGAGTTTAACGCAAGTTCATATTGAGGAAGATGCCGCAAAATTGATGCACGAGAAAAACATTTCTTTAGTCGATTTTAACAAAGCAGGTGTTCCGTTGATCGAAATTGTTACTGATCCTTGTATTCGTCATATTGAAGATGCATCCACCTATGCACAATACATTCAAAGAATTGTTCAGAATTTAAAAATATCGGAAGCAAACCTTGAAAAAGGAGAGTTTAAATCAGATGTTTCTGTGTCTCTTCGTAAAAAAAATAGCACGGATTTAAATCCAAGAACTGAAATCAAAAACTTGAATTCTTTTAAGTTTATGGTAGATGCTCTCAACGAAGAAATAGAAAAACAACTCAACTATTTTATAGAAAATAACCAATTTAGACCAGAACAAACAACGGTTTTATGGGATGCAGATTTAAAGCAAACCAAAACAATGCGTACAAAGGAATTTGAAGCCGATTACCGTTTTATTTCTGAACCAGATTTGCCTTTTGTAAATATTAAACAAATTGTAGATCGTATCGATGTAGATGTTAGCTCATTGCCTTTTGAAGTTGAATCTATTTTGATAGAAGGGGGTGTTTTACCTCAAGATGCAAAGTTTTTTACGGCAGATGCTCTGCGTTCAACAACTTTTGTTGGGATTCAAAATGTGATTCAAGATGCGTCTTTTGTTGCAAAAACACTTACAAACAATATTAAACCAGAGCAATATACGAGTATCCAAAATATCGATGATTTAAGTGCTATTTTCTCATTATTAAAAGAGGGAAAAATAACGGTTTTGTTGGCTCAAAACGCAATTAAATCGTTATTAGAAGATGCCAAATTTGATTATGCATCTTACTTTAAGGCAAATACAACTTCCGCAGCTCAAATTCAAGACGCTATTCAAAAAGTAATTGCAGAGAATGAAGCAATAGCAAAGGATATCAAAGAAGGAAACCAAGGTAAGGCAGGTATTCTTGTTGGTAAAGTAATTGGAATTATTGGTAAAGGGGCTTCTGGGAAAGTGATTCGAGAAGGAATTTTGAACAATCTTTCTGGAGCGCAAACAAGCAACAAGAAGCAAGCAATAAATAGAGAACAACAAGGAACCAATAATCAAGAGCCAACAACTAACAGCCAAGAGGAATTACAAAAAAATCCGATTATAATAAAAGAAGAATACAGAACACATAAAATTTCTCAACTCTCTGAAGATTCAATTAATGAGGAAGTTACTTTATCTGGTTGGGTGGCGAGTGTACGTGATCATGGAGAATTGATTTTTATTGATCTACGAGATTCAAGTACCCAAATTTTTCAAGTACGTTTAAGTAAAGAAACATTCCCGAACATCGATGAATTGGTGAAACTAAAATCGGAGTCTGTAATTTCTGTGACAGGAACTGTGGTACAGCGTAGCGAAGGTGATTACAATGCAGGTTTAAGGACGGGTAAACTTGAATTAGAAACAGCCGTTTTAGAAATTTTAAACCTCTCTAAAACACTTCCTTTTGAAATAAAAAGAGCAATGAAATCGAATGAGAATGTTCGTTTTCAATACAAGTTTTTAGACCACAGAAATGAGGAGGTTCGGAAAGCAATCGTAAACCGTCATCGCGTCATTAAATTACTGCGTGATATTTTAGATGAAGAAGAGTTTTTAGAAATAGAAACCCCAATTCTTACTGCGGGTACCGATGAAGGCGCAAGAGAATTTATTGTTCCAACAAGAAAACAAACAGGCTCTTTTTATACCCTTCCACAGGCCCCTCAGCAGTTTAAGCAAATGTTAATGGTGGGAGGTTTTGAGAAATATTTTCAAATAGCACGTTGTTTTAGAGATGAAGATTCTCGTGGCGATCGTCAACCAGAATTTACACAGTTAGATATTGAAATGGCCTATGCAAGTATGCAACAGATCATCGATTTAAACACAAAAATGTTTAACGAAGTGGTGCGTAAAATTTATGGTAAAAAATGGATCTTACATCCTTTTGCTGTAATTACGTACAAAGAAGCCATGAATAAATATGGTTGTGATCGACCTGATTTACGTTTTGGTTTGCAAATGCAAGACATCACAAACATTGTAAAAGAGACCACTTTTCAGGTTTTCAGTAAACCTATTGAAGCAGGTGGAATTGTAAAATGTATTAAAGTTTCTGCAAAAGAGCAAGGCAACAAACGCGTTTCTAAAGGTCAGATTGAAAACTTAACCACCATTGCACAACAAAATGGTTTGGGTGGTTTGGCATATATTATTGTAAATGAAAACGATTTGCAATCGCCAATTATTAAATTTTTAGGCGAAGAAATTGCTGCTAATATTATAAAAGCGACCAATGCACAAATAGGAGATATTGTCTTTTTCTCGGCAGCAGATTATGCCACGGCAAACAAGGCTTTGGATGCAGTTCGTCAAGAAATGGGGCGTATTTTTAAACTTATCAATCCAAAAGAATTAAGACCTGCTTGGGTAGTAGATTTCCCAATGTTTGAAAAAACAGAGGAAGGAAGATGGACGTTTACACACAACCCTTTTTCTATGCCAGCACGCTACGATTTAGACAAGCATATGAATGGCGAAGCAATAGGAACGATTATTGCCCAGCAATACGATTTAATTTTAAATGGTTTTGAAATTGGTGGAGGTTCTGTTCGTGCGCACAAAGCAGAAATTTTAGAAGCAACTTATAAAAACATGGGATACGATAAAGAAGGAATGATGAAAAGTGTGGGTACCATGTATAAAGCATTCCAATATGGAGCGCCGCCACATGGAGGAATTGCTTGGGGTATTGATCGTTTAATGATGATTTTAGAAAAGAAAGCCTCTATTAGAGAAGTCATGGCGTTTCCAAAAACAGGTTCATCGGAAGATTTATTATTTAATGCGCCTTCTATCTTATCAGATAAAAAAGTAGAAGAGATGAATGTTCGGATTCTAAGAAAATAATTTTTTAGGAATTTTTAATAAAATTAAAATCTCGCAAAAGCGAGATTTTTTATTTTGAGTAAGCGTATTTTGCAGGCTTCAAAGGATTTAATCTTCTATCTATGACTAAACTTTGTTCAAAAATAAATCTTAATATTATTACAAAGCCCGCAATTACATTTTATTTACCTTGTTGCAGTTCCTGTTGGAAAGCTGCCTAAGTTTTGTACGAAACTATGAGTAGCTGGTGCTAAGTCTGCCGTTACAGGTACATCAAGCATTAATGGTTTTAATAAAAACGGTGTAAGAGGGCTATTATCTGGATTTGGTTCTATGGTTATAACTACTTTCCTGCCCTCTTATGTCTAAAGGGAATGTTTCGCCTTCTGGAGCGTTTAAGAAAAAATCTTCACCTGGTACAGGTGGACCGTTCCTTTGAGTTCCGCTAAACGGATTTCCGCTATCCACCGTGTTAAACTCTGTGAATGTACCTGTAGAAATTGGACCTACATCGCCAATAACCCAACCTTCATAAACCCAACCAACTGGAAGGGTAGGAAGAACTAATCCAGCCGTTGGCGGAGCTCCTGGGGTGCCATACCAAACACCATTTTCGTCATTTCCGTTGTTGGTTCCTGTTTCATCCGTTGGAGTTCTTAAAAAAGCGACTCCTGCAGCTGAAGAGAAATCTCCTATTGCAGGAGCGGTTGTTGTAGAAATTGTTGCAGTAGTACCCGAAAAGTCTCCTGCAATTAATTTTTGATCCGAAGGGGTTGGGTCTGAATCTATTGCCGGTTCAATAGTAAGAACAAACTTTGTTGCCGCTGTTAGATCATTGGCATTTACACTATAGGTTTGTGGAAAAGTAACGCTTGAAAACCTACCTGTACTTATAGGACTTCCGTCAACGATAACCCATCCTTCATAGACAAAGTCATCACCAAGTGCTTCTAATCCTGATAAATTTACTTCTAAATCTGAAGTTGTTGATGTGTCATCATTATCATTATCATCATCTTTGTTACAGCTAATAAATACTTAAACTCCAAGAATCATGACTAAAAATAGTTTTAATTTATTCATCATATTTAATTTTATTTTATGCTTACTTCAGTTTAATGTCTTTTTCAGCTTAATTCCGACTTTCTATTTGACGAATAAGTAATCTATCCTTACAAAATTTAGGTTAAATTGTGTCTA
>Ga0115564_10003653_pt1 | contig 12760 bp, 4 predicted proteins | sample COGITO_mtgs_1105_7_FD_88680 | JGI IMG/M metagenome (GOLD analysis project Ga0115564, IMG submission 88680) | Pelagic marine microbial communities from North Sea - COGITO_mtgs_110523 | ecosystem: Environmental > Aquatic > Marine > Epipelagic | place: Germany:Helgoland, sampling site Kabeltonne...
ATTCTTTTGAAAATATTCTTGGAGTCAAGGATACACATAAAAAAGCAAAGGATGATTCTAAAATACACCAAGGGAGTTTTGGTTTTAGTAGTTTAACTACCGGTCTAAAAAGTAAAATGTTTATAGGAGGTAGTAAAACCAAGAAATTAAGATCAATTGAAAAGAGTATTTTTCAAGAAATTAAAGAATTAAAAAGAAAAAATAAATCAGCACTAAATCAATTAAACGATAAACAAATTGAATTCGAAACTCTTATTAATATTAAATTTAGACATAATGTTAGTGAAAAAATAAATTTAAGCAAACAAGAATTAATGTTAGATAAAGTTCTAAAACTTTATGAACCTAAAATAGATAAAAATAATGAATATGTTAAAAAATTAAAAGAAAAATCAAAAGATAAAAAAATCAATTATTTTACAAATATTTTACAAGGTGTAAGTGGTGAATTTATGAATAAACTAGATAGTTCCTTCAATTTATTTAAAAATTCATTAGAAGTTCACTTAAGAATACGAGAACTTACTAGTTTGGCACCAGATAAAGAAATAGAATTTAATAAAAAATATGATATTGATGTAAAAAATAATACAAATAATCAAGACGAATTTAGTAAATTTTTAATTATGATAAATACTTTGAAAGAAATGGAAGATGAAGAATTTAAAAATTTAAAATTAGCTAGAATCCAATTGGAAAAAACAGAAATACCATATGACAATTTTGAACAAATTCAATTTGATTTTGAGGATAAACAAAAGAAACTCATACTTTATAAAAATCGACAAAAAAAAAGTGGAAGTGAAAAAATAAAGAAGTATCTAAAAGATTATGAAGAAATACAAAATAATAAAAAATTAGAAGAAGATTTTTACCTATTTATAGAATTAATTAAATCCAATATTGTTAATTATAATAATGATTTAGAAGAAAAAATGAAATATTTTGTTAAAATTCAAGAGCTTTGTAAAGAAGAAATAGTTTATATTAAAAACGAATTTTCTCTTTTTAATTATTTTAAATTACAAATAACAAAAGATAATAAGGAAAAATTATATAAAATTTTAGAGGAAATGTATTACTATTTTGAACAAATAATTAAAAATTTAATTAAATTTAATCAGGTATTAGAGGATAAATTATTACCGGCAATTAATGAAGAAAACTTAGTCATTGAAAAAGAAAAGAAATTTATTGACGATACTCTTAATAAAATCAAACTTAAAAATAAACAAATTGAATTTCAATACAAAATGACTAAAAAAGAAAACCTATTTAAAATATTCTATATGCTCAAACATAATATCGATACCGAAATAATATATAATAAAGAAATTATAGCCAAATGTTACGATTTTATGAACTTCATTGAATATGAAATTAATTATATAGATACCCAATATTTACATAAGCGAATTATACATAAAACTAAAAGAAGAAAAGGTATTATTGATACTAGTAATCTTAAAAATATTTCATTAAATGATAAAAATGAAAATAATAAAAATAGTAAAAATAAAAATAATAAAAATGATGTTCATATACAAAAAAATAAATTAACTAATATTTTAGGTGAGATTGCGACATTAACTACAAGAAAAAAGAAAAGTAAAAAAAATCTTAAAACAAGGCAAAATGAAAGAATGAATAATATTGATAAAATTGTTTCCAATATATCTAAATTAACAACTGAAAATGAACAAAAAGTAGTAGGGAATAGAGACAGATTTGAAAGAGAAAAAGTAATGACTCAAAAAAGACTTAGTGAACTAAATAAAATTAAAAACACTAAGAAAAATAGTATTATAAAAATGGGTGAAATAAGTAAAAAATACAATGAATTACATAATCCACTTGACCTTTTAGCAGAAAAAAATATTTTAACTAAGAAAAAAAATAAATATGTGCTAAATAAAGAATTCTTAAATTCTAAGAAAGTTAAAATTACTAAGAAAATGAATAGAAAACTTAGTATAATTAATAAAAACCTAAAACATTTAGAGAAGATAAATTCGGATACAACATTTTATAACACTAAATAAAATGAGGATACAACATTTATGTAAAATGTAGATACAACATTTATGTAAAATGTAGATACAACATTTATGTAAAATGAGGATACAACATTTATGTAAAATGAGGATACAACATTTTATAACACTAAATAAATAAAAATGTATTTTATATTTATAATAGTATATGTTTCAATATATTATTTTTTTACCTAATTCATTAGTTTTGAAAAATTGTATTTTAGGTTATTCTAATATTTTTTGTTGTTCTAAATATGTAAATTTGATAGAAGCACTAACTAAAAATGGTATAGAAATAAAAAAAGAAAGTGATATAAATGATTGGTTAGATGAAAATATGAATTCAGAATATAACGAAAATTTAACATTTGATTATGAAAACAGACCTGAATTGAATAAATTATATATTTATTTATGCGGAACTTTATATTTTAGTGCCGAAAATTATACAAGATATAGATTAAATTTAGAAAAAGACCTTTTACTTCTAATTTGTGGGAACTTGGGAGCAAAAGAAATATCAGTAGAAGAACAAAGATTAAATAGAGAAGAACATAGTGCTAAATTAAATTTAAATGTAGAAAATGTGAATACCGAAATTGAGAATACTAAAATGAATGAGGATAGTAGTAAAAATGAGTTAAAAGAAACTTATTCATTAGATACGAAAACATTATTATTTGAAAAAGACCGTGATACATTTGAAACGGAATTATTCAAAAAATTACAAAGTATTAGTATTAATTACAAAGAATATTACAATATTTGCTCGAAACTAAAAATATTTGCTTGTAAACGATTTGACCTAAGAATGAATACCTACTCATATCACCTCGAACAAGAAAGTAAAAATGAAAAAATTAGAACTGCTAAATTACTATTAAGTAATTATGGTTTAGGTATTAGTGATACAAATAATACAATTGTTAATTTTTCATATAATTATAATATTGTTTTTTATAATAATGACGAATTATTTTTTTACAATAAATTAATTGACGATACTAAAAAGGATATATTTGTTAAATTACGAAGAGAATATGTAATAAATAAAAAAATGAATTTACGAACAGACCTTAATTGGGGAGGAGACTCTACTGAAATACTTAAAGAAGTTGAAGAATATACCAAAAGAAAAAATACTTTTAATGAATTGGAAAAATGGTATAATGAAGATTCTAAAAATCGAGGGGAATTAGAAGAAAAATGTCATTATATTAAAAATGAAATAGATACTATAAAATATTTAAAAATGTTAGTAAGTAATATAAAGTTATAAATTTTAAAACATTTTTAATTTTAAAGAAAAGAAAAATCTAATCATATTGTATAATGGAACAAAAATATATATATTTTTTTATTGCTTTTATAATACTTATAGTAATATTATATTTTGCTGGCAATAATGTTATGAATGCTTATCAAAAAAATAACGAAATTATGAATAATAAAATTAATAATCTTACTACTAAATTAAATAATAATATAATACATAAAAAAATTAGTATGGATAGTAATAATATAAATGTAAATGATAATATAAATGTAAATGATAATATAAATGTAAATGATATAAATGATATAAATGGTATAAATGATAATTCAAATGGTATAGGTGTTTTACGAGATCCAAATTGGAGAAATAAAGTTAAAAATCATATGAATTATCAACATGGAAACCCATTTATGTATAATAAACCAGTTAAAGTATTATATGATGATTTATAATTTATATTTTGATAAGTATTAAATATTTTGATAAGTATTAAATATTTATGAATAAAATTTTTATTTTCTAATATAATAATAATTATATTAAAAAATGAAAACACCAAAATTTACCATATATAGTTTTTTATTACTTTTATTTATTCTTTTAATTACGGCAGTTATAATAGAATATAGGAAAAAGAAATTAATAAATATGTTAAATAAAAAGGATGAATTAGACTTAGACATTATTCTGGAAAACTTTGAGGATAAAAAAAATCCATTAGAATCTGTAACAGATTTTAAAATTACAAAAGCGGAAGTAATTAAAATAGAAGATGATGACTATGTAAAAAAGTATATTGGGCGAAAAGTATTATTTATAGAAGGAACTAATTTAGGAGATATTAAAAATGTATTTTTTGGAAATTTTAATGGAACTATTATTACACCAAATGAAATTTCTAATGATAAAGCCAATATAAAGAAACTTTATATTTTACCTCCGGATTTTAGAACATATAGTGAAGCAGAATTTGATTTAAATAATTTAGAGATTAAATTTTTAATTCAAAAAAATGATATTTTACAGAATCCAGAATTTCAAAGTAATAAAGATTTAAATTTTGTTGATGATAATTTAACTTTAAATTTTAAAGATAAAAATGAAGGAAATATTGATTTAGAAACATTAAAATCTAAATTAAGTTTTAAATTATCTTCTGATAATGATATTGATTTTGATATTAAAATAAACAACAAAAACTTAGGCGAATATGTTCTAGAAACAAATGAAACTAAAGAATACAGTTTTATTATTAATGTTCCAAGCAATAAAAATATAGAAATTAAATTAGAAATAGAAGATAAAAATTGTTCTCCTTCTTCTTCAGACAAAAGTAATCCTTCTTGTAGTGATGATAGAAGAGCAAATATTAAAGTTTTAGAACCTAAATTAGAATATATGTTTGACGACTTATATAATATTTTCCCTACCGGAATGTTTTATAGATTAAATAGTTTAGAAGACTTATTAGAGGATTCGGATGCTTGGAATATTTATTTAGATTATAAGGATATTGACGGGAAAAATAAATTTGAGAATCCTGAAATACAAGGTTTTTATAAAGAAATGTCCTCAATTTTTAATGATGAAGAAGTTATAAAGGAACCCGAAGAAGTAAAAAAAACATATGAACCTAAAAATTTAGATTTAGTAATAGATACTAAAAATGATTCTTTAATGAATTTAACATGGGATAAACCAACTAAACCACTTGATAGAAATTTTACATATGTATTAGATTTAAAAGTTATAGATACTGATACACAAAAAACAGAGACAGTTTCAGATAATCAAAAATCTGCTGATAATTTTAAAGAATTAGAAATTAAAAATAAGAAAATTTCTTTCGAGGATACTAAATTTGTATTTTCTAATAATGAAATGATACCTATGAATTTATACAAGGCTACATTATATGTTTATAATTATTCTAATTCTAAGAAATTTAAAGGCGCAACTATTAAACGTAAATATAAACCGGAAGGTCCAGAAAAATATCATAAACATATTTTCAAAGATGGAAAATTTAATACGGAATTAACACAAAGTAATCCAGAATTAGTTAAAACTTATTTTCAATTAAATGCCTATAATAAAATGAAAACACAAGATAATTTATTAGCTACTAATGAAAATATACAAGCAAGTTCTAAATGTTTAGCTAATAATCTAAATAAAATTAATAATAATGGAACTAAAGATAAATATGATAATGCCTTTGAAGAATTATTGAAAAAAGAACAAGAAGAAGAAAACGCAATTTTTAATACTAAACAAAGAGAACAAGAAGAAGACTTAGGACGAATAAATACGAAAATTGCTAAATTAGAAAAATTACAAGGTAAAGTTAAAGATACACAAGATACTAAAATTAAATCACTTAAATCTATGAATGACGGAACTAACTTATCACTAATAAATCTTAATAATAATAAGAGATTAGTAAAATTAAATCAAGGTTGTTTAACTAGAAAATCAAATGGCGAATATGGATATATTCCTTGTAATTTATTAGATAAAGAACAATATTTCAATTTAAGTCAAGTCAAAAATGTAGATGAATATAATAATTTAATGATGATGAATAATAATACTCCAATAGATAAAGATGATACAATCGAATATCCATTTTATATTTTACAACCTGAACATTCGCAAAAATGTGTTAATGTAGAAAATAAAGAATTATCCATAAAACAATGCACAAATGATAATACTATTAGATTTACCGGAAATTTTGTAAATCAAAATTGTTCTGTTTAATTCTACCACATTTTTTTCCCTAATAAAATGTTTCTATATATTAAGTATGAAAGAATATATAGTAATATTAATTCTAATATTAATTTTATATTTACTTTTTAAAAAAAATATTCATAAAAACACACCATCATATGAAAACTTTTTCCAAAGTGCCAGTGTTAAAAAGAAATTTTATACTACTTTAGACATAACAAATATTAAAAATAAATATAAAACTTGGTTAGATAATAATGAGGATTATCTCAAAACATTTAAATTAGAAACAGAAGACAATTATATAGATAATATAGAACACCAAAATATGGATTCTCATATGTATCAAAAAATGAATACAATTTATAGATCTGAATTATTTCACCAAATTAACACTATTGAATCTAAACCAAAAATAAGTAGTTTTATAACTTATACTGCTCCAAGTGCTACTTTGAACTTATCATTTAGTACTAAAAAAAAATTTAATACAAAAGAACCAAATGAACCAAATGAACCAAACGAACCAAAAGAACCAAAAGAACCAAAAGAACCAGAAAATGATAAATTATTTATAAAGTATATTATAAAAAAAAACGGAGGTAAATTATATGAAAATTATATATGTTACCCAAATAAAATCAAACACCATAAACATATAGAAAAAAAATATTTACAAAAAATTGTAGATAATATAAATAATAATAAAAAGAATAAAACTAAATTAGAAGATTCAAATTTAGAATTAGCTTTTGAAAGACCAAATAATTTCGATGGTTCAGAGGGTTATAACCAAAATGAATTAAAAGATAATAGACCGGTATATAGTGTTAATAGGGAATTATATTTATATGAAGGTTCATATAATATAGAAGTTCAATTTATTTCTTCAAATGAAAACTTATTAAAAGAAATTAATACAGATTTAATATTAAATATTAAAAACGAAGCATTTAAGTTAAATGAAAGTATAGAAAATATTAGTCATAAGAAAAGTAATAATAAGACTATTACAAAAATAAATGATATAAAAACTATAGATAATTATTTTGGGAAATTATTTTTATATTATACTTTAGAAACTGTTAAAGAAAGATTAAGATTGGGAGAACCAAAAAAAAAAAAATCTTATAATACATATAGTGTAAATGGAGTTGAATATAAAGATTTAATAATATCTAATAATAATGATCATTATAATTATTATAAATTAGTAATTATTAATTTGATTTATATGTATGATATTTATTTAGAATTGAATGGAAAAAAGCAATTAGGAATTGACAAATATAAAGAAGAATTAGAAGTGTATTTTAGAGATTTAACGATAAGTAAAGTTAACCCCCCTAAAGGAAGACCAATGACTGAAGAAGAAAAAAAAAGTTTTATTATCGATTTTGGAATACCACTTAATTTAGAAAAACCAGATGATAGAGATACAGAATATGACGAGATTTTAAATAGTGTAACTATTAAAGATATAAATAAAAACAATATTGATGTTAAAAATAAAGAATATTTACCTGTAATAGAAAAATTATTAAATTTATTAGATAGTATTAAAAATAATGAAGATACTACTAATAATAATGATTTAAAAATTTTAAAAACAAATTTAAATTTTGATTATGTATTTAATCTATATAAACCAGAAGACATAAAACCATTTGGATTATTAAAAGGAGTTTCTCCAACTGATTATGTAATAAATATAATAAAAATAATTAAAAATGATTTTAAGAGAATTTTTGGTAAAGAAAGAACTTATTTAGGAAAAGATTTCAAAGAATTATTAAGTGACGATTTGAAAAACAAATTAGAATTTTTAAATAAATATTCTAAACTTTATGAAACAGAAAATCAAAAAGGTCCAAATGAACCAGTAAATACAAATTTTGAAGAATATAAAATTATAAATAAAATAAAAATTATTATAGAAGACTTTATAGAACAAATTAATAACGCACAATTAAATACTTTACAAGAATTGGCAGATTTGGATGTAAGTGATTACAAATTTAGCGATTTCATTAGAATTGATAATATTGCGGGGAACCCTATTTATTCTGAGCATTTTACAAATACAGACAGTACAGAAGGTATACAATCATTAATGAATAAATTAAAAGATATAAAAACTCAAAGAGAAGACGTTAATAATAAATTAAAAAATATAAAAAATGGAAAAAAAAAATCAGATAATACTATAGAGAATTTTACTAATATGAATTTTCATAAACACACTTCTACCGGACAAGTTAAATTTGGTAAAACTTTAGATATTGATAATGAAGAATGGTATACTAAACCAGAAAATAAAAGTTTAATAACGGATTATTCTTTTATTGATCCAGATAATAAAAGTGATATAATGAATTCATTAAATAGTATAGAAAAAAATATTATAGATTCTAATGTTACTATAAAATCATTAGTAGATAGTTACGCTTCTTTTAATCCTCATACTATGAATAATAAAGTAGAAACAAGTATAGAACTTGCTGAAAATGATTTAAATAAAGCAGTAAATGATACAGATGTTTTACAATATAAAAATAAAGAAGAAAACCAAGAAAGAAAAATGAAAGATATAAATGATAAAATAATACAATTAGAAAAAATACAGAATAAAATTTATTATGATAATAAAGACCATTATAAAAGTATTCAATCCTTTGGTGACGGACAAGTATTAAGTATAGAAAATAGAGGACAACATGATTATTCTATTTTAGTAAATAATGAATGTTTAGAACATAATAAAAATAATGGTGTTGATACTAATAATTGTGCTAAAGTAAATAGACAAATGTTTAATATAAATAATGTAAATAATAATGAAGAATATAATAAAATTTTAGATAAAAATAAAAAACCATTAGTAACAGAACATAGTAATATAAAATATCCATTTCAAATAGTTCAACCTAAAAATAATAATAATAATTGTTTAATGTTAGACGGTAATTCAGTTGGTATTACAGATTGTAGTGATAGTAAGTTTCAACGTTGGGAAGCATTTAAACAGAATAAAGATTGTGATAATATTAGTTTTTAATTTTTTATATTTTTTAAAGTGTTTCTATTTTCTAATAATTTTTTTTTAAAAAGTTTTTCTATTTATATTATAATTATATTAAATGAAAAATAAACTTATTATAACAATCATTATAATAGTTTCAATATTATTATTACTATATTTTTATAATAATAAAATTATTAATAAGAAAATCAAAGGTATTACTAATAAAAATATTTTATTAGAAAATGAAAATATAAATAAAGAAAAGTTTTTTGCGGATCCCAAAGAATTTTGTCCACAATTAAATGATAAAATATTATTTAAGGCATTTAAACCGAAAGAAGGTTCATATTTTGGTATGATACCAAATAACCAACCTTTTAATTATTATGATTCAATTAAAATGATAGTTGAAACTAAAACTTCTCTATTTGTTTTAAATGAAAGTATGACAAGAATACACAGAGCATATAAAAAAATAGGTAATTTTATAGATATAACTCAAGATTTATATGACGGTTTAAAGGCTATTAATGTTGATACTATGACTTATGTATTTCCTATTATAGGAGCCGATTATGAAACAGACGAATGTTTTGTATATGTTAAAAAATATAATAAGGCATTATGGGAAACTAAAAAAAGTATTGATAATAATGACGGTGAAAAAGTAGATTTTGTAGGAGAATTATGGAAAGTAGAAGGTAAACCAACAGAAAGTATGTTTACGAAAATACAATTAATATATGGAGGAGATTCTATAAATATAGATTTTATTGGAAAATTACATATAGAATCTAAAATGGATACAGAAGGTACATATTATAATATTTATGCCATACAGAGAGTATTAGAAAAAAATACAAAACATATATATAAGTGTTATTTGGTAAATTTTTTTGGTAATAAGTTAGATAATGATTTTAATTATTATTATGGAAAAGAAGGAGAATTTAATTCGAGAATAATAGGAGAATTTGATATAAAAGCCGGAATAGTAGGATCTTTAGAAACTAATTTATTTTATTATAATGATTCTATATTAAATATTTTTACATTAAATGATAATTATAGACAAATAGAAAATGCCATTATAAATAAAAATTATAAGTTTATATTTAAATTTGTACAAAATGATATATTTACAACTTATTTGTCTCCATTGTTTCCTACAAATAATAGAGATTTTGGAATAATAAAAACTAAAGAGTTTTATACTAATATTATTAATACACGGACATATAAGGACTTTTCTGCAAATGATACTCAAATTGAATTTGCGGAAAGATTAGACACTATTAAAAAAATGAATTGTATTGAATTTGGTAAAGAATGCCTTAAAATTTTAAATCAATACAGAGATATCTTAGTAAATGAAGGTTTAAATATAGGAGTCCAAGATTTCAATGTTAATAATGATAGAATACTTATTTTATTTAATAATATTACAAGTTATACTGATAATAATTTAACATTAGAAATGAAACATATTAGATTAAATACTCGATTTGTAAAGGAATTAATCAAATATAAAGATACACCCGGAGATTATAAAATAGAATTATTAAAAGAAAATAATAAAATGAATCTGAAAGCAGATGGAAATATAGAAAAAAAATATCTTATAGAAAAGGGTGTAACAAAAAAATATAAAAATATTTGGTATATAAAAAATATTGAGGATATTAATAATAATAAAATATTAGAAAATGGTAATATTTTTATTAAATATAATAATAATGAAGATTTAAATATTGCTAAAAGAAATGGAGAACCTTCTACTAATGATAAAGATTTATATAATGAAAAATTAAATGGAGACTCATTTTTAAGTTTAGAAAGTAGTAATTTATCTACATTATATTTTGAATATTTATTTACTTTCCCAAATAAAAAAAAACCAGATTATACAAATTATTTTAAAATTAAAAAAGGTTCATTAGTTGGAAAACAGAATATCTATGGTATTTTAGAATATGACGATTCTAAAATATCAGACGATTCTAAAACATCAAAAGAAATTAAATTAAAGGATAAAGAAAGTATATTCCATAAGAGAAGTGTATTTTTTACATTATATGCGGAACCAAAAGAAGATAAATACTCTGGGAAAATAGGGCCTCTTTATTTAGCTTTAGAAATAGAACACGATTATATATTTAATCCAAGTATAAAATACGAACACGAAGGAATGAGTTTATATAATTGGTTTATGACAAAGGAAAAAGAAGGTAAATTTAAAAATAGAAGTGACTGGTATGAAATATATGATATAATGAAAACAGAAGGTATTTATTATCCTAACCCTAAAGCAGGATATAATATCCAAAATAGAAATTTTGTTAATATTATGAGAGACCTAAAAAATAGCATAGAAGAAGATACAAAAATTATAGAGAATAGACTTTTTACAAATAGACATCTTAAAAATTTATTAAGTATTGAAGACGCTAATGTTTATGATACTAAATATGACGATTTCCATCCACAATTACATATTTATAAAGAACTTAGTATGGATAAGGGAAAATGTTATATTTATGTAAACTTTAAACCAGATAATGCTATAGATAATATATTAGAGAGAAATATAATTGCCGAAAAAGAATTTTTAGGTGTTGAGAAAGAACCAGATACAATAAATTCTAAAGTAATATCTTTAAGAAATAAAAAATTTAAAAAGAAATATAGTTTGAAAGATGATAATTTAGAATATCAATATCATATTTTAATAAAAAAAAAAGAGGAAGAAATTAAACAATTTAATAGTAATGAAGAAAAAGTAAACTATGTATGGTCTAAAAGGGAAATAACTAATTTTACAGAATATTTGAATTTAATAACAGGAGGAATTCAATTAAAAGATAATTCTCGTGATAGAATTAGAGGTTTATATGAAATAGATACTAAGTTTATGGACGAAAAATATTATAATTATTTATTAAAAAAGAAAGAAGATAATCCACATTTGAAAGAATTGGATGGTATCATAGAAATTGCGAGACAAAATTTAAATAATTATAAAATGGCACATGGATATCCATTTTGGGTAATATATAAAACAGTTGATTATAATGGTAATCCTTGTAGAGAAGGAGCAAAAAATAGTCAAAAATTATTCTTAACTAGTAAAATATTAGATTCTCATATTATTCACGAAGATAAAGATAATATAGAATATTCTGATTTAGAACAATATCCTTTTATTAAAGAAGAATTTATGTCTTTTACTGGACACGGTAATGATATTCAATTCTACGGGAAAAAATTAGGTGGTTCTACTCAAATTGCTCCTAAGAAATTCTGTAATTATGAACCCTTACCTATTGAAGAATGTACTAGTGATACTTGTTTTCCAAAAACATTAGGTTTAGTGCGAATGGACGGTTCACCTAAATGCCAAATTCAAGATGATACTGTCAAACAAAAATCAGAAACACCTAATTTTGTAGAGATTATAGGTAATGTGAATACTAATGCTTGTGATTTATATAAATTAAAGGGTAATAAGCAGTTATTTTATAGATTAGGAAGGGTATTTAAATATGGAAGAGATGGAAAGTATCAATTAAAGAATATATATACTATTCAACAGATGTATGACGGTAAATATTTTTATCATATGGATGATAATATAACACTAAAAAATAAATTAGTATCAAGTAATATAAATAACTATGCTTTTACAGG
>Ga0115564_10003655_pt1 | contig 12759 bp, 13 predicted proteins | sample COGITO_mtgs_1105_7_FD_88680 | JGI IMG/M metagenome (GOLD analysis project Ga0115564, IMG submission 88680) | Pelagic marine microbial communities from North Sea - COGITO_mtgs_110523 | ecosystem: Environmental > Aquatic > Marine > Epipelagic | place: Germany:Helgoland, sampling site Kabeltonne...
CAGCCAACTGGTGAAGGCGATGCTGAAACGCCGCGTCCATGCGGATGGTGCGCGCGTGCTGATCCTGGGACTAACGTTCAAAGAAAACTGCCCCGACTTGCGCAATACGCGTGTCGTGGATGTGGTGGCGGAATTGCGCGACTACGGCGTGCATGTGGACGTGCATGACCCATGGGTGGATGCGGCAGATCTGCAAAACGAGCACGCGCTGGCATTGGTCACGACACCTGAACCAGAGGCCTATGACGGCGTAATCCTTGCCGTGGCGCATGACAGCTATCGCGAGGCAGGCGCAGCAGCATTGCGCGCATATGGCCGACCCAGTCACGTGTTCTGTGATCTGAAAAGTGTCTTTTCATGCGATGAAAGCGATTTACGGCTGTGACTGGTCCAACCTCCCCCATGACCTGTCTCACGGGCAAGAACCAGATCGCAGTCAACGCGCTTCTCCACATGATCGATCGTGGCTGGAAAGAACAGCTGCTTGCCCTAACAGGACCGATGACGGCATCTCCTGCTGGCAGCCCTCGCTCCTCCACTTCGCAAGCGAACTCAGCATTGAAGTGGTCACGCTCAACACATTGCAAGAAATGGACAACCTCATCTTTCTATCGCTTAAATTCAACCGGATAGTGGGGTCAGCAGTCTTCAAAAGTAAACGGCTTTACAATATCCATTTCTCGGCTCTTCCTGCCTACAAAGAAATGTACACCTCAGCCCTTCCGATCTTGCATGGCGCCCATCTGAGCGGAGACATGCTGCACGAGATAGACCCCTGGATCGACACAGCCCCCATCATCGACCAGGCCATCTCCGATCTGCCAGAGACTTGGACCGCGCGTGATTTGGCAAGCCAAGTACTCAGTCTGCCTATGGGTCCGCAACTGAATTTAGACCAAGTGCAAGATATTATTAATGCGCTCAAGAATGCTTGATCAGCGTGACTGAAGCCTCTAGCTCCCACAGTCTGATAAAGTCGATGTTGGTCATTGGATCAGCGCAGGTCGTCAACATCATGATTTCTATTGTCAAGATGAAGGTACTGGCTGTTTTGCTTGGACCCAACGGTGTCGGCCTACTCAGTATCTACAATAGCTTTCTGGGCATGGCCCAACAAACCGCTGGCCTCGGCATGGTGTCTAGCGGAGTTCGGCAAATCACATCCTCGCGCAGTGACGAGGCGACGCTTAGCCGCGTGCGCCGCGTCCTCTTTGCAGCCCATCTGCTACAAGGGACATTGGCGATGGTCGCCGTCTGGCTCCTGCGCGAGCGCATCGCGATCTGGCTTTTTGGTGACGCTGTACGCGCCGCAGAGGTCGGATTAATCGGGATTGCAATCCTCCTTGGCCTCCTCGCTGCCGCGCAAACGGCTCTCTTGCAGGGACTGCGGAAGATAGGTGAACTTGGACGTGTGACGGTTCTTGGCGCCTTTGTAGGCACCCTCGCGGCCCTAGCAGCCGTATGGCTTCAAGGTGAGCGCGGCCTCATTTGGTTTATCCTCGTGCATCCACTGGCTGTAGCTTTAATTACCCTGCACTACACACGCCGCCTGCCCAAACCCATCGCTGTACGCCTGTCGCTTGTCGAGATGTGGGGCGTCTGGAAGCCCATGGCCAAACTCGGCGCTGCCTTCATGCTCGGCGGGCTTGCAACCGCGGCGACGCTGTTGCTTGTGCGCGGACATATTTCACAAGAACTGGGCCTCGACGTTGCAGGGTATTTCGCAGCAGCGTGGGCCATCACAATGACTTATGTCGGCTTTCTGCTTTATGCGATGGGGGCCGACTACTATCCTCGCCTGACCGAGGTTATCCACAACAAGGTTGCAGCGGTCCGGCTCATGAATGACCAGGCCCAGCTTGGTCTCGCCATCGGTGGGCCGGTCTTGTTGCTACTTATAGGGATAGCACCGTGGGTTATCACCCTTCTTTATTCCAGTGCATTTGAGCCAGCAGTAACGCTCTTACAGTGGCAAATGGTCGGCAATGTCTTCAAACTGGCAAGTTGGCCCATGAAATTTTCCATCGTCGCCGCTGCGCGTGGAAAGACGTATTTCCTCATGGAGCTGAGCTTTAACATCGTCTTTCTCGGTATGGTTTTCATGTTTTTGCCTCAAGTCGGCTTGGATGTGACCGCCTATGCCTTCGTGCTGGGTTACCTTGTTTATCTGACCATCGTCTATTTGCTGGCACGCAGCATTCACGGTTTCCGCTGGCAGGCACTCTCTCTTGGCCTACTAGCTCTGCACACGAGCCTTGGGGTTGCGCTTCTAGTGCTGGCACTGATGACCCCATTCGCAGCGGCGGTAGCCTCACCACTTTTTGCTGCTTCAACGGGGATCTTCGGCTTACGGATTGTTCTTAGAAAAGTTGGGATGCACGGCCGCCTGCCCACACGTATGTATGGAATATTTGAACGCCTTGGCTGGCCCATCCAGTCGGCGATTTAGGAAAGTGAAATCAAGACAATGTCTGATAAAGTGACTGATCGGCCAGTGGTGACGTTTGTAGTGCTTGCCTACAATCAGGAAGAATATATCCGTGAAGCGGTGAATGGGGCGTTTGCACAAACCTATAGTCCACTTGAGATCATTTTGTCAGATGACTGCCCAACCGACTGCACGTTTGAGATTATGCAGGAGATGGCAGAAAAATATCAGGGAAACCATGAGGTTCGAGTTCGACGGAACAGTTCCAACCTCAGTTTCGCAGGTCATATCAACGAAGCTCACAAAGGCGCATCCGGGGAATTCATAACATGGTCTGCAGGAGACGACATCGCACTTTTTGATCGTACTACAATCTTTGTCGATGCATTATTAAGTGAGGGCTTAGACATGGTTCACTCAGCGCTATTGGAGATCGATCTAGAAGGAAAGGAATCGAACGTAAGGCAACATCCTTCAAATGTTCGCCAGCCTTCCATGCAATCCGTGGCGCTTCAGACCAGAGGGGTTATTACACAATCCTTTTGCTTTCGAAAGAGTGCATTTGATATCTTTGATCAGCTGTCAAGAGATGTGACTCACGAAGCCATTGTTTATGGCTTCCGCGCCGCATCACTCGGCAAAATTCGGTATATAAGTGAGCCGCTGACAAAGTATCGAATTGGTAGCGGCATCTCCACCTCCAACGTGAGATATACGCCGCTACACCGACAAAACGAAGCAATAAAAGTAATTAGATGGCGCATGACGACTCTTAATCAAATCAAACATGACTTAGAAATAAGCACCAAATTCAAACCAAAATATGGTTTGGAAGATCTAATAAATACAGAACTGGCTAAGTGGGAATTGTTTCACTATATCAACAAGGGAAATTTGCCTGCAGTGTTTGAGGCAATTAGAACTAGATATGTATTTAATAAAGATATTCTTTGGGAGGTCATTCGTACATTTAAATATCAGGCTACAAAAAATATCTTTTCTAAGAGCATTAAAAATGAAATATAAACCACCTGGCGCAGTACGTAGACCACTAGGTATTGTTATCTCACTAATTCGCAGGCTGAATACTTGGGGTAAGGTTGCTCGAAGCATTAGTGGAGTTTCAACCAAAGACAAGAGAATTCTGAGGCATGCAGTCTTGCGCGCGCCAGTAACAGTCTTCCGAAACCTTGGGCAGTGGCAATTTCCGATCGTAGAAAAAGATTGCAGTGTAATTTCGAGGGGTACCGGCACATTTCATGTTCGAGCGCAGACCGATGACCTTTTTCATGTTTTGCCAATGCAAGAACCTTCAGTCGAGACAAGCATTCGCTCAATACTGCGACCTGGAGATACATTCATCGATGCCGGAGCAAATATTGGTTTTTACACAGTCCTCGCATCGCGGTTAGTTGGTGAAAAGGGTCAGGTTTTTTCGTTCGAGATGGTTCCAATTACAGCGGACATCCTTCGCTTGCATGTTCAGAAGAACGATCTGAATAATGTAAAGGTGATTGAGGGTGCTCTTGCAGAGACTGCCGATTTAACAGTCCAAGCATCTTTGGTGGAAGGAAAGTCTGGCCAGTCAAGTATCTCAATCGACAGAGGCACGATCAAAATTGAGGTGAGCACCATTACTCTAGCAAATACGCTGAAGGATATGCCTTCTATCCATCTAATAAAGATGGACCTCGAAGGTGCAGAGTTGGGTGCGCTCAAAGGAATGGGAAGTGATCTAGAAAAAGTTCATGCGATCATTTTCGAAAACCGCGGTGCAAAGGACGTCGTGGAGTACCTCCAAGCACACTGTTTCAATATAACGCGTCTGGATGGCAACAATGCCTTGGCGCTGAAAGCCACATGAATTCATGAAAATCTCAATATTGCTTCCTAACCTGAGCGGGGGTGGCGTGGAGCGCATACGCATCGTGCTGGCTCATGAATTTGTCAACTCCGGACACGAGGTTGAATTCGTCCTAATGCAGGCGCAGGGCGAGTTACTGAAGGAGGCCCACACCAGCTTTTCCGTAGTTGACCTCGCCACCCCCCACGCCCGTTCATTACCCTTCGCGCTCGTCCGCTACCTGCGCCAGCACCGCCCCGATGCGCTTCTCGCCGCAATGTGGCCGCTGACCGTGATTGCACCTCTGGCGCAGCGCCTTTCAGGACATCGTTGCAAAGTTATAGTCTCTGAACACAACACACTATCAGTCCAATTTAGCGATTGGGGACAGTTGCACCGTACTGCCATGCGCGCTTCAATGGCTATGGGCTACAGGCTATCAAACCACCGGATAGGCGTATCCCAGGGCGTCATACAGGACATCTCAACCCTTTCGGGACTGCGTCCAACCGCTTTTAATGTAATCTATAACCCTGTTCCACCGCGCACAGACCCTCTCATAAAAGTCTTGCGTGACGCAGAGGAGCTCTGGGCAGGCCCACAAGGCGGCCGCATTGTGACTGTAGGCAGCATGAAAGCCCAGAAGAACCACGGGCTTCTCATGCGCGCCTTTGCACAGCTCGACCGTCCTGACGCTCGGCTCATGTTCGTTGGGGACGGACCTCGACGCAACGGACTTATGGCCCTTGCACAGAACTTGGGCATAGCCAATCAGGTGATCTTTGCCGGCTTTCATCTAGACCCAACACCGTTCTACAAGACGGCCGATCTCTTCGTATTATCTTCCGATTATGAGGGCTTCGGTAATGTCATCGTCGAAGCCTTGGCTTGCGGCACACCTGTTGTCTCCACAGACTGCCCCTCTGGGCCTGCGGAGATTTTGATGAATGGAAAATATGGGCACCTTGTACCAGTGAGAGAAGCTGAAAAACTCGCGAAAGGCATCGAGGAAACACTTCAGGCTTCACATGACACAGACGCTTTGATTTCTCGTGCAGCTGAGTTTTCACCTTCAATAGCAGCTCAATCCTATCTTAAATTTTTGTTTGATGATGCTTGATATTTAGGATCAGATCAAACTGGCACTAAAAAACCAGGAGTTTAACCTTCCTCCCGAGTAACCTTTGCTGGGTTTCATTCTGAGCCCATACCATTTTACCATACTGCGGATTTGTTCGTTTTATCATCCGATCATAAGGGTTTACCGACAGTGTTAATTGATGCATTGGCCACCGGAACACCTGTCATATCAACCGACTGCCACTCCGGCCCCAGAGAAATCCTTGAAAACGGCAAATATGGTCGTCTCGTACCGATGGGTGATGCACAAGCGCTTGCAGATGCGATTAAAACTGCACTGGAAACTTCTCACGACGCTGCGGCCTTGAAACGCCGCGCATCAGACTTCTAGCCGGAAGTCGCTGCAGAGCGATACCTATCACTGATTACACGCGAAAAGGCTTAATTATTATGATCGAGAAATTCAAAACTTTGCTTTGGTTTGGCAAGCGACCAAACTTTTGGAGGCACGCCCTAGTCTTGGCCAAGCGGAAATTCGAAACAAACCACGATAGCCCAGCATTGCGCCAAGAAGCGCGTGATTGGGCCGCGAGCAGGGCCGTGTCCGTTCCTGAGGCGCTAGCCAAAGTTGGTCTCGGAGCGACCAGTGATACGTTGGAATGCCTTGATCAGACGGCAATAGAAGCAGCCCACCTGCGCGCGGCTAAATCCAGAGTTAAAATGGGTGGTGCGGGAGACCTCAGTATTCTATTCGCCGCCTCGCATCGTTTAGGTGCGACCCTTGCCATAGAAACTGGCGTTGCCTATGGCTGGTCAAGTCTCGCAATTCTGGAAGGAATGAAAGCTAACACCGAGAGCCACTTAGTGAGTGTGGATATGCCCTATCCAAAACTTAAAAACGAAGATTTTGTTGGCATAGTGGTGCCGGGTTATTTAAGAAAAGGTTGGACGCTTATACGAGAGCCAGATCGACGTGGCATTCAGAAGGCAACACAAATAATTGGTGGCGAGGTTGATCTGGTCCACTACGACTCGGATAAGTCTTGGCAAGGTCGGCGTTATGGTTACCCATTACTTTGGGATGCGTTGAAATCTGGAGGGTTATTTATCTCCGACGACATTCAAGACAATCTTTTTTTCCGTGATTTTGTTACCGAGAAGAGTGTTCCTTTTGCGGTCACATTTTCGGAGGGCAAATTTGTGGGGGTTGCTCTTAAACAATGACCCCTACTCGCGACCTCTCACTGCACAGCTTAAACATTAGGACGGAAATACCTCAAAGAATTCTTCTCCTCGTTTCGCACAACAGCTGTCGCCTATTCGCCTTCGATTATGACCTGATTGCGCGCGCTTTGGCTCACGTCGAAGTCCGTTCCGGAAACATGCACGGCGAGGATCGCATATGTGTGGCATAGCGGGCCTGCTTGCCCCGGGTTCAGGTGATGCTGACGGTATTTCGGCGATCCTGCAAAACATGACCCACAGCCTCGCACATCGCGGGCCGGATGCGGAGGGGTATTGGACGGAAGGTGAGGTGGCGCTTGGGCATCGACGCCTCTCCATTCTGGACCTTTCAGACACAGGCGCGCAGCCGATGCGATCAGAAAGCGGTTGCTATATCATTGTATTTAATGGTGAGATCTACAACCACCACAATATGCGTCGTGACATCGCAGCAGACGGTGGGGCACCTGATTGGCGCGGGCACTCCGATACTGAGACCCTCCTTGCAGGAATTGAGCATTGGGGTCTCGACGAGACGCTTCAGCGCGCAAAAGGCATGTTTGCGTTCGCGCTTTGGGATCGCTCAAACAAGCAGCTCTGTCTAGCGCGTGACCGGATGGGGGAAAAACCACTCTATTGGGGGTGGGCTGGGCAGGCGCTGGTGTTTGGGTCAGAACTTAAGGCACTGCGAGCGCATCCCGATTGCCCGCGTGATGTGTGCCGCGACGCACTGGCGCAATATCTGCGCTTTATGTACGTACCGGCCCCGCGCAGCATTCATCCTGGCCTCTACAAACTGGAACCAGGAACCATCCTCACGGTCGATGGTGCGCCGCCTTCCAGACCACCTGAAGAGCCAATCCGCCCAGGCGGGCATCATGGCAGCATTAGCGTCCGCCGGTATTGGGACTTGAACGCAGAGATTGAGGCAAGTGCACAGAACCAGATCGAAGGCAAAGGCGATGCTGTTGCAGCACTTGGTGAGGTGCTTGGCAAGGCGGTACAAAGACAGATGATCTCAGATGTGCCTTTGGGGGCATTCCTGTCGGGTGGCGTGGATAGTTCAGCCATCGTGGCGCTGATGCAGGCGCAAAGCGCGCGACCCGTGCAAACCTTTACGATCGGGTTTGATAAGACCACTTTTGACGAGTCCCCCTATGCCGCCGCTGTCGCAAGTCACCTAGGTACCGAGCATACCAAGCTGCATGTCACTGACGCAGATGCACGTGACGTGATACCCCTTCTGCCAGACCTCTATGACGAACCCTTTGCAGATTCTTCACAAATTCCAACGTATCTGGTGAGCCGTGCAGCGCGCCAACATGTCACTATTGCACTGTCAGGTGACGGGGGCGATGAGCTGTTCGGTGGTTATAATCGCTACATCCGTGGCCCGGGATTGTGGAAGCGCCTGTCCAAGGTGCCCAAACCGCTAAGGCAGGTCTCGGGTCATGCAGCGCAGGCCTTGCCAGAGAAAGCCTGGGACATGATTGGTGTTGTTTACAACTGCCTAAGTCCCGGAAGCGCCGGGGTCTCAGGATTGGGCACAAAGGTACACCGATTGAGCGAACGACTTCGCTTGACCGATAGCCTTGATGACCTGTACCGAAATATGGCCAGCACATGGATCGAACCTGAAACAGTAATGGCGGGTAATATCAGCGAAACTCCATTCCAGCTCGATGACCCACTTCCCACGTTCGGCGCTGAAGATCCTGCCATGCAGATGATGCTGCAGGACATGCGCAGTTATCTACCGGATGACATCCTCTGCAAGGTTGACCGTGCAGCAATGGGTGTCAGCTTGGAAACGCGAACGCCTTTCCTAGACCCTGACGTGATTACGTTGTCCACACGCCTACCGATGGCCATGAAGATTCGCGATGGTCAAGGCAAGTGGGCCTTGCGGCAGGTCCTGTATCAACATGTGCCACGTGAGATGATCGAAAGACCTAAGAAGGGGTTTGCCATTCCGATTGGCATATGGCTGCGTGGTTCGCTACGTGATTGGGCAGAGGAGCTACTTTCCCACGAACAGCTAAAAAAAGATGGTTTTTTTGATCCAGACATTGTTCGCCAGACATGGGCCGAGCACCTGTCGGAACGCAGGGACTGGACGGCAAGGCTTTGGGCGATTTTGATATTTCAGGCTTGGCACGCACAGTGGGCATGAAGAACTAATTTTTTGTTATTTGAAGGTATTCGCATCAGCACGCTTAGGCCGGGCTCCTTACGCTTCATTACCGGCCTTGATATGATAGTTATGTTAAAGGTCTCCACGATAATGTGTATACTCAACATTTAAATCTTAACTATTGTAAATAACGACTATAAGCCACACGGCTTTCCCTACCTAGATGCAGGAACTGATCTCATGGCAAACATTCTTTATATTACTTATGATGGCATGGCATCGCATATCGGTCAGGCGCAGGTATTACCATATCTGCGTGGGCTTGTATTGCGGGGACATCAGTTTTCCCTCATCAGTTTCGAGCGAGACTTAAAATCGCCCAAAATCAGTAAATTAAAGAAAGAGCTGCATACGATCGGAATCGATTGGCACCCGCGCCAATTCAGAGTTCGACCGCCACTTATTTCAAAACTGATAGACCAGGCTATACTGCAATATAGTGTTGGCTTGCTCATAGCGAAAAATCACTATGATATCGTTCATTCGCGCAGCTACGTCGCAGCTTCCGCAGGACTGCGCGCTGCCAAACGACACAGCGTACCACACGTGTTCGATATGCGCGGATTTTGGGTAGATCAACGTCTGGAAGGTAACCGCTGGCCTCAAGAAAACCCTCTCTTTCGATGGCTCTACAATAAGTGGAAGCACAAGGAACGTGAGCTACTCTCTGACTCAAACGCAGTTATAGTACTAACCGACGCAGCTCGGAGGATACTTGTCGATTGGGAGGGAGGTAAAACCAAGCCAACAGCTGTCATCCCCTGCGCTTATCTCCACCAGCCTCATAACGAGCCAAACTGCGAGCGACGGGCCGGTTCTAGGGCTAAGCTGGGCATTGGGGGTGATGAGACTGTTTTAATTTATCTTGGCTCGCTCGGCAGCGTGTATATGCTTCAAGAAATGCTTACATTTTACGTCCAATTCCGGGCACACTTTGACAACACAAAGTTTTTCTTTTTAGGCTCCACTGATAGAGAATTAGTTCTCGCAAGCGCAGCCCAAATCGGTCTTGAGTTTTGTGAGGATGAGTTGATCTTCATGCGCTGCGCCCCCAATGAAGTGCATTTATGGTTAAATGCTGGAGACGCTGCCATTTGCTTCATCACACCTACTTTTTCAAGTCTAGGTGTTTCTCCAACCAAGCTAGCCGAGTACTTGGCTATAGGCTTGCCGACCGTTGTAAACTCCCAAGTTGGGGATGTGGCTAGTATTATTGCGGATGTGCCGGGTAGTGGTGTTGTTGTTGACGACTTCGAGCCCAGCAATCTTAAGAAAGCGATGGAACAATTAGTGACCCTCATCCCAGCAGATCGCTTGGCCATTAGAAATGCCTCACAAACGATCCATGATCTGCCACTGGCTATTAATGCGTTTGACCTATTATACGCTCAACTAACTTAAAGAGATACTGATGACTGATCCCCTCAAATTTGTAGAAAGCCCCATCAAAACACTTGCCATATTTGATGTCTGCGACACACTCTATACTGAAAATACGACCTTCGGATTTATCCGTTATATGATGCGCGGGCGAAAGATCTTTTCAATGTTCGACGCGACTGTAACCTCTCGTTTGTCACCTGTTTTTGTGGCATTCGCGATTCTCAAGAAAATGACTGGCAATGACTATGTTCGGAATATTTATCTAAGCTATCTAAGCGGGATCAAACGAAGTGAACTCGACTTAGCGGCAGACGCATATGTTGAGGAGGTTCTAGAACCTTTGGCTATAAACTGGACCCAGGCAAAACTGAAAGAAGCATTAAGCAAAGGTCAAACCGTTTATCTAGCCTCCTCGAGCATTGACTGCGTAGTCAAAGCAATCGCGCGGCGAACTGGGGCACAGTTCTTCTCAAGCAACCTAGAATATGTGGGCGAGACATGTCGCGGCAAATTAGCGTACGACATGACAGGCAAAAAGATGAACGCTATAGCTGATCTTCCTAACCTAAAGTTGGGGTTCACGCGTATTCGAGTGTTCACGGATAATTTCACCGATATTGAGCTTGTCAAAACTGCTGATGAAGCAACGATAATTCTTCCTGGCAGTAGAGGCCGCAAAAAATGGACTGGTTGCGATGTGGATTTTGTTAATGTCTGATCTGCGCCGATATCTTGTAATCGTACCATTTTTATATATGGCAAAAACACGGCTGCATTGCGGACGTGATTATCTTTACCTTATGACCTCACAATGGGGTCTTGGGACTATCGTTCTTTTTTTCTTGGACTCAGGCAATCCATTTTTGGCGTTGGTTAATTACCTAATTGGCTATTTCACCTTTATATCAATTTATGAGCTCGGTTATCTGGCAAATGACCTATGGGACGCAAAGCGGAGTGATGGTGGGCGTACAAGGTTTACGGGCGGTATCAACATCACATTCCTCGCTTCTTTTGTCACTGTTCGGATTACGGTGTGGCTAGGTCTTACAGCCATCTTTCTCAAATCTGATTTACAATTGTGGTTGGTCACAAATGTTGTGCTTATCTTTGTTTTTGCTGCTCATAATATGTTTAAAAATTCTGAAATTCGATATGCAACCTTTGTGCAATTGACACTTCTCCGGTTTGCGCTTCCGATTATCTTCTCACTATCGACACCAGAAATTGAGCCAATAATTATTTTGACGCTACTACATTATTTATACTTCAGAGGACTTGCATATTTAGACTCTAAAAAACTCCTTGCAATGCCAAACCGAAAAAATCCAAGCTTTGGATTTCATCACACAATAATGATCCTACCGATTGTTGTGTGCATTTATGCCTTCACTGAATCATCCTTATACCTTGCGGCATGGGCCTACATGACCGCCATCTACGGGGCTTTCTCACTCTGGTCACAGAGGCGAAAATGATTTCGCATTAAGGTTTTGATGCTTGAGGAGGAAGGATCAGTCAATAATGTGCTGCATAGTGAGAATTTGGATGCGGATGTGCGCCTTATTGGGATTGCATATTGGGGTACCTTCAACACGCTGGGCAAAGCTTATCACGCCACAACTGTTTAAAAAACAACCGTATTACATTTTGGGATGTCACACCTGATGCTCTACCTTGGACTGACAATTGCCCTGTTTTTATTGCGTTTTGCGCTTGTGGGTAAAACGAATTTTGGAAAGCAGGTCTATTTTGTTGTGCTGTTCGGTCTCTTTGTGTTCTCAGCATTTCGCTACCAAGTCGGTTGTGATTGGGGTGGATATTATTATCAGTATCTGGCTGCCGCTGACTTCGATTGGTCATCTGTTACCAAAATTCGCGAACCGATCTGGTGGGCAATACTTGGCTGGATCCAAAGCATGGGTTTATCCTACCCTGTCGCCAACATCGCCTCCAGTGCAATTTTCTTTCTAGGTGTCCACGTTCTCGCTCGGCAGCAGCCTGATCCATTGGGGTTTTTGGTGCTGCTGTTTCCCATTCTAATTATCAACATGCCAATGTCTGGTATCCGCCAAGGTGCGGCAATCGGGCTTTTGTGCATTGCCTTCGTGGCATTCATCGATCGGCGTCCTTTGTGGTTTGCATTTTGGATAATGTTGGCTGTGGGCTTCCATACAAGTGCGCTGATCTTAATGCTTCTTCTGCCTCTGGCAACAGGGACGTACACACGAAATCGCTTGCTGCTTGCCGCATTCCTTGCGATCCCAGGCGCGTTTGCCCTCGCATCAGGAGAAACGGCAGAAGTTGTAACAAGCCGATACATGGGAACCGGCATTGACGCCGCGGGTGCAATATTTCGTGTTGGAGTACTCGGCTTATCAGCCATGCATTTCTTTTTGTTTCTGCGCAAAAAATGGCTGCAAACATGGTCTCAGGATTATGCCCTTGCGAGCATTGGCGCGATTGGGATGGCGCTGGCATTTTTTATCATTCCAGTTTCCACAGTGATTGGTGATAGGTTAGGTTACTATTTGATCCCCATCCAAGCGATGATCTTTGCGCGAATTCCAGTTTTACCACTCCAAACCAATACTCAGCTCCATGCCG
>Ga0115564_10003656_pt1 | contig 12758 bp, 13 predicted proteins | sample COGITO_mtgs_1105_7_FD_88680 | JGI IMG/M metagenome (GOLD analysis project Ga0115564, IMG submission 88680) | Pelagic marine microbial communities from North Sea - COGITO_mtgs_110523 | ecosystem: Environmental > Aquatic > Marine > Epipelagic | place: Germany:Helgoland, sampling site Kabeltonne...
CGCGCACGCACTGGTGCTAAAGAAATGGGCGATGAAGCCGGTGGTTGGCGTGCGAGTGACAGTGGTCAACCCATCACCGACTGCGCCCTACACGGGAATGTTGCCTGGTCATATTGCCGGTCACTACCACCGCGATGAGCTCGATATCGATTTGGTGCGACTCGGCCAGTTTGCCGATGCGCGGCTAGTGCTGGGCGCAGTCACCGGTCTTGACCGGCAGTCGAAGACGGTCATCGTGCCAGGACGGCCACCGATCCCGTATGACGTCTGTTCGATCAATGTCGGTATCACCTCGATGATGCCTGGGCTCCCTGGGTTCGCCGAACACGCAGTCGCTGCGAAGCCGCTCGATGGGTTTGCCGCTCGTTGGGCAGAGTTCGTTGACCAGGCGAGTGGAGGCCCACTATCGGTCGTTGTGATCGGTGGTGGAGTTGGTGGTTGTGAACTTGCCCTTGCCATGCAGCATCGACTTAGAACCATCGGGGCTACGCCCAACATGACCATCGTCGACGCGAACGAGATCCTTGCCGAGCTCGGTGAACGGTCACGAACTGAGCTCAGGCGACGTCTCGCTGATGCCTCGATCGATGTGCACGAAGGTACGAGCGTGCAGCGGGTCACCGATCACTCAGTTGACCTGGCTGACGGGGATGTTTTGAACGCTGATCTGGTTGTGGGGGCAGCGGGAGCGCGGCCCTACCCGTGGGTGGCAAACCTTGGCCTCGAAACCCACGAAGGTTTCATCACGATCGACAACACGTTGCGCTCGTTATCGGATCCGAACATCTTCGCGGTCGGCGACTGCGCTCACATGGGGTTCGCGCCTCGGCCGAAGGCGGGTGTGTTTGCGGTGCGCCAGGCCCCTGTGCTCTTCGACAACATCTCGGCGGTTCTCACCGGCCGCAAACTCGAGCGTTATGACCCCCAGGACGATTACCTGAAGCTGATCTCGCTTGGCTCGAAGACCGCAGCGGCAGACAAGTTCAAACGGTTTGTAACGGGAAAGGGTTTGTGGCGGCTGAAGGACACCATCGACCGCCGGTTTATGGACAAGTTCGATGATCTGCCAGAGATGACCGAGCCGCCGGCTCCAGCGAATTCTGTGGCCGGCATGCAAGCAGCCATCGAAGAGGAGCCCCCGTTGTGCGGCGGTTGTGGTGCCAAGGTTGGCGCCGACATTCTTTCGGGCCCTCTGTCGCGGTTGCCTGCGTCGGAGCGGACTGACATTATTCGACTACCAGGCGACGACGCTGCGTTGCTTGACTTTGGAAGCAGCCGCCAGGTGATTACGACTGACTCGCTTCGATCATTCACCCAAGACCCATATCGGATGTCGAAGATTGCAGCGCTCCACGCAATGGGAGATATCTGGGCGATGGGTGCGTTGCCCCAGGCAGTTCTGGTCACGGTCACGCTTCCGCCGCTCGCTCGACCGTTGCAGGCGGAGTGGCTTGGTGAAATCATGGCGGGAGCGGCAGAGGTGTTGCTGCCCACCGGGGCAGAGATTGTTGGCGACCACACGAGCATGGGTGCTGAGTTATCGCTCGGCTTTTCGATCACCGGACTGCTCGACGCTCCACCGATCACATTGGCAGGGGCACAACCAGGCCAGAAGCTGATCGTGACCCGTCCTCTCGGCTCAGGTCTGTTGTTCGCTGGCGAGATGCAACACACGGCCAGAGGACGCGACATCGCAGCGCTGCTCGACACGCTCGAAACGCCACAGGGGCGAGCGGCCGGGATTCTGTCGGTGGCTGGCGCGACCGCCATGACCGACGTGACCGGCTTCGGACTTGCCGGTCATCTCTTCGGCATGCTCCGTGAGTCTGGAGCAGGCGCCGAGCTAACTCTCGGTGCCATACCAATCTTCGACGGAGTGCTCGAGCTGCTGACTGCCGGGTTGCGCTCACATCTCCATGCAGCGAATCAGGCTGGTGTCCCAATCGTCAGCAGCGGCGACGATCCCGGTATGCCGATCTTGTTTGATCCACAGACCGCGGGTGGATTCCTTGCAGCAGTGCCGTCAGACGCAGCTGATGCGACAGCGACAAAGCTCATCGACGCAGGGTTTGTCAGTGCCGTCATCGGAACGATCACTGCCGATGAGCCTCGAATCACCGTTCACTGAAGATCGCTCTTTTCAGAACAATGAGTCCTGGATGGCGATTTCATCGCTTCCGTAGTCGCCGAGGTCCAACCAGATGCCGTACAGCGGCGCCGGGTCGATCAGGAATACGTCATTGCCGCCGGGGCGTCGAGCCAGGATGTGTCGGCCGATTGCTGTGATGCACTCAAGATCGTGGCGGCCGTGCGTGATGCGTAATGGGTACTCGATCGCCTGTGCAACAGCGGGATGTTCGGCCATTGGGTGACGCCAGTGCGTATCCAAGGGAGTGGCTTGGAGTTCGCTGGCTTCGAGGACGATTGCACGAACCTGGGCGGCGAAGTCGCTGAGCTCAGTCTGTAAGACGGTGTCAGGAACCGGCTTGATTAGACCTCGGCGTTTTCGGACTGCAGAGACAGCCTGCGGGATCCCGAGACGTTCGGTCACGGCATCTTCGAGATGGCGCACCGCACGACCATTGGGGGTCTCGGCGACGAAACGTGCCTGCCACGCGCCTTGTTCTTCGAGACGGCGCTCGGAGCGGCTCAGCGTGGAGGTCCCAACCTTGATCGAGCCATCTCTGAACGCCGCGAGGTACAGCCGATTCGGCTGATCAAGGTGTTGGTTGATGATCGGATCGAGTTCTGCGGAACCGCGAGTGTGAGCGTGGTGCAAGTTGGCTGCGAACGTTGCTTCGACGATTGCGCACTGACGGCAACGGCGCGAATCCGGTTGGGGTCGGCGTCGGCAGTCGTGGTAGTCGGCCTGTTGTTTCCTGAACGGAGTGTGGCCGATGCAGGTTTGTTCAGGGTCATCGCCCAGCTGGTAACTCAAACGATGACCCTGCACCGGCACGAGTTCGGAATGTGTGTCGACGGATCGCCGCACCCGGAGGTGGGGAACGTGACCAGCCCAGACCATGCCCAGCAGCAGTTGCTGATCGTCGTGGCGACCCTGGAGTGATTGACCCATCGGCTGCCAGCATGGTGTGCGCTGCATCGTCGACACAACCACAACCAGAAAATCACCTGTGGTTGCCCTGGATCCGGCGTATGCCGGGAGGGAGGTGGCGGTGGCTTTTGAGCCGCCGACCGGAAAAAGAGTGGAGCTGGGGGGAATCGAACCCCCGTCCGTCAAGGGGTCACCGGCTGCGATACGACCATTCCCGGTTTGAAGCGTTATGGCTACTTCAGGGCTGAGTCCCCTGACACCGAAGTGTCTGCCACCGGTCTTTCCCTGGGGTCAGCGTTCTTTCTCGCCGTCAGCGGTCTTTCCCAGCTGTCCTTCCCTGCTTCTGTTGCCAGGCTGCAGCGAACAGGCCCCGCCATCCCCTTAGGGGACGCGATGTGTGTTGTTCATCTGTCTAGAAACTAGGCAGCGAGAGCAACACGGGCAGTTTGGTTGCCATGTTTTTGTTTGCCCCGTTTAAAGAGTCTGGGCCACTCTGGTCGCACAGGTCGGCTTCCGTCCTCGGCGTCGAAACCCTTCAGCCCCGTGGATTGGAATGCGTCTGTGACTAACAGATTCACATTTCAAAGAACACCCGCAGCGTATCGAAGCTGCTGCTCGTTCGCGGCCAAGTTTCTCCGATGGGCCCGATTAGTCTCGCCAGATGATGAGTTGATAGGAGCGCAGCGCCGAGTGTGAAGAGTCGGGCCTGAGTCAAGTGATGGCGACAGGCCTTGAATGCCCGCCTCGGCATCGACAAGTTTGTGGTCTGGATTTCCGATGGATCGGACGTCGTTCGGCGGAGAATATCTGGGCGACACGAGCAGTAAGGCCATGGTCATGCCTCCTGGAACAGGCGGCAAACGGGTCGAGGTCCGAGGGTCTGAGATCCGAGGGTCTAGCGGCATGGTGCCTATCGCTCCGGAATGAGGGCTTCTACAGCGCTGGTGAACTGGCTGCCGTTGTCAGTCGTCGTAACTTCTAGCCTCGGTAGTTCCTGGCAGCCGACGACATTGCCTTACGGGCTTCTGCAGCCATGTCTCGTTCGCGAATCGCTTGCCGTTTGTCTTCGGTCCGGCGGCGCCGAGCGATCGCGATCTCGACCTTTGCCCGACCGTCTTTGAAGTACAGCTTGAGTGGCACGAGGGTGCGTCCGTCGTGTTCAAGGGCTCGGCGGATCGTGTTGATCTCGCTGCGATGAACAAGCAGTTTCTTGTCGCGATCCGGGTCGTGGGCGTAACCCCCGCTGTTGCTGTATTGGCCCACATGTAGTCCGAAGAGCCACAACTCGTTGTTGGTGACCCTGGCGTAGGCATCGGCGATCGTGACCTTTGATTCACGCAACGACTTGACCTCGGAACCCTTGAGCACGATCCCGCATTCGAAGGTTTCAGCAATCTCGAACTCGTGACGGGCGCGCCGGTTGGATGCAACCACGCCCGGTTCGGTCTTCTTGCTCTTCGCCATGCAGTAACGGTATCGGAGCGCCCGGGGACAGCGCGGATTGTTGATGCCCTGCGGCCTTGGGGATCGCGCCGCTGGTCCTCGACCGAGGGGGAGCCGATTGTGTGCCACTACCGTTGTCCTCGTGTTGCGCATCACCACCGAGGTCCGAGACCAGATGTTCGCGCATGCTATTGCTGAACTTCCCAACGAGGCGTGTGGCATGTTCTCGGTGCATGACGGTCTCGACCTCGTTGACTACTTCCACGGCATGCGAAATACCCGTGCTTCGGGAACCGTGTTCGCACTAGACGGTCAGGAGATGCTCGACCTCGAACGACAGGTCGAACGGGCTGGGCGATCTCTCGTCGGCGTGATGCATTCACACACCCAGACCAGCGCGTATCCGTCGCCCACCGATGTTCGTGATAGCGCTGGCTTCGACCCGTTCGGTACGTTTCGCCACGTAATCGTTTCGCTTCGCCATGCCGAGCCGGCGTTACGTTGTTTCACGATCGAAGGTGACACGATCACGGAACTTCCTGTTGTGGTGACCGATGGCGACGACGGGGTCCACAACGAGGGTGGCTCGATAGCGATGGCGGCGGTCATGTCGCTTCCTACTCGGGAGTGACCCACCCGCTACGTTCGGTAGATGGCACGACTTCGACAGGTATCGCTGACTGAGATGAAGGCCAGCGGTCATAAGGCTGGCGCTCAGATCTACAAGATGATGTTCGGCGAACGGGACCCGGTCGTTACACCAGGGACGCCTGCAGGAACCCCTGGGGACTGGTGGACCGTGTTCGCCCAGTCTCCCGACACATTCGATCATGCATGTGGGCTGTTTGCTTACTACCAATCGCCTGACCGCGAGCTTGATCCGAAACTACGCGAGCTGGGACAGATGCGGGCTGGCTGGGCATGCAGCAGCCTGTTCGTATACAGCCAGCATTGCAAGGCCGCTCGTGACCACGGTGTGCCCGAGGAGCAGATCCAAGCAATTGCCGGGTGGCAAGTTGCCGAGTGCTTTTCACCGGTCGAACGGGCCGTATTGGCGTATACCGATGCCTTGGCGCTGAGCCAAGGGCGAGTGCCCGACGAGGTATTCGCCATCTTGCACGAATATTTGTCTGAGGTAGCGATTCTGGAGTTGAGCTACATCGTTGGCAGCTACATCATGCATGCCACAACCACCCGAGCGCTGCGGCTCGAGTTCGATGATGTCGATGAGCGCATGGTCGAGGTGCCTGACCCGACCGGCCGCTTTGGCGGCCTGTTCCCGACCGCTGAGTAAAGAGCGCGAGCGGTTCTCTTCCTCGTCGTCGGTATACGGAAACCAGGAGCGAGTGGCGTTAACACGGTTGGTGAGCGAAACGGCCAGCTGAGAAGGTTGCCTTGTAGCGGTCGCTCATGATCGAGGTCGTTGCGGTTAAAGCGATTTTGGTGTCGAAATCGGGACCTCTGCAGGCCATGAGCAAGCAGGAGTGGACGCAACGTTTCGCCACAGCAAGCAACAGGATCACTACGCTGGCCGACGTGAACGACCGCCCCATAGGAGTCTTCGATAGTGGCTTTGGTGGTCTCACGGTTGCTCGGGCCCTGATTGATCTACTCCCCAACGAACATCTGGTGTATTACGGCGACACCGCTCGATATCCGTACGGTCCGCGGTCACTAGACGAGGTCCGAGGTTTCGCCCGTCAGATTTCGGAGTGGTTGATCAACGACGTTGGTGTGAAGGCGATCGTGATTGCCTGCAATACCGCCTCGGCTGCGGCGCTAACAGAGCTGCAGGCTGAATGCCACGTCCCAGTCATCGGCGTGATCGAACCTGGCGTTCGGTCGGCCATCGAGGCAACGTCCCAAGGTCGAGTCGGCGTGATCGGCACCGTGACCACGATCGCTTCTGGTGCCTACCAACGGGCGTTCGCTGCTGCAGATCCTGGCGTCGAATTGGTCTGTGCAGCCTGCCCGGGTTTCGTCGAATTCGTTGAACGGGGAGACACCGACAGTGACCAAGCACTGGTGCTTGCCGAACGACTGCTCGCTCCGGTACTCGATGCCAAGGTCGACAGCCTGCTCTTAGGCTGCACGCACTATCCATTCTTGGCCCGAACCATTTCTCGGGTTATGGGCCGCGATGTCACGCTTGTGTCGTCAGCCGACGAAACCGCCTTTGCTGTCCGACGCGCGCTGATCGACGGAACGATCCCAGCCCGGATAGCCGCCACACCAGGCGAACGACGCTGGCTATCGTCGGGCGATGCATCTCGGTTCCAGCAGATCGGCGAACAACTCCTGGGCATCGGGTTAGCAGCCGTCGAGCATCACGATTGTTCGTAGTCACAGCCTGAGGCCAGCGCTGCCCGATGGAGGCCATGAGGCGCCACCGTGCCCGCAGTCACCACTGCGGCTCTTCCGCACCTGTCGGAGTTGTGGCACACTGAGCTCTGATGTTGACGGTCACAGTGCTTGGCTGCTCGGGTAGTTATGCCGCACCAGGAGGCGCGTGCACCGGCTTCCTGATGCAGTCCGCTCGAGCGAATGTGTGGCTCGACGCGGGCCCGGGCACACTTGCCAATCTGCAAACAGTGTGCCGGCTAAGCGATCTTGAAGCAGTTGTGTTAACGCACGCACATCCTGACCACTGGCTTGAAATGCCCGTGGTTGCCAACGCAATCCAGTGGTACGAACCCCGGCAACGTTTGCCGGTCTACTCGAACGCTCATATGGCCGCCCATGCTCGAGCCATGATCGGCCCCGATATTGATATCCCCTTCGACTGGCGGGTCATTGAGCCGCACGAACAGGTAGCGATTGGCGACCAGACATGGACGTTCGCCGAGACCGAGCACTATGTGCCAACGCTGGCTACCCGGACCGACTGTGAAGGTCAGTCCATCGTGTTCACGAGCGATACGGGTCCGGAGTTCTCTCTCGCTCCAATGGTCGAACGGTGTGGGGCGATCGACCTTGCGATTATCGAATCAACCTTCTTGGAACGAAGCGAACATCCCGGCGCCTTACATCTCTCCGCAGACGAAGCGGGTCAGTTAGCCGAGGAGGCTGGCGTGCACCAGGTGGCTCTGACGCACCAGGCCCCGCTCGAGGACCGGGCCGCACATCTGGCGCGGGCGTCGGCGAACTTCTCGGGTCAGATGGTGCTGGCCGAGGTCGGTCAGCAATACGCTGCCATCGGAAGCTAAAACTGCAGCGAGCGGTCGTTTCCACAGTGTTGTTTCCCATTGCTTGTTTCCCATTGCTGAGGATCTGTTGTGCGCCCTGACGGCCGTCAAACCGACGAACTACGCCCCTTCACGTTCGAGCGTGACTACACCGACATGCCGGCTGGCTCCGTGCTGGCATCGTTTGGTCGCACACGCATGCTGTGCACGGCCTCGATCGACGAGGGTGTACCTCGTTGGATGAGGGGCTCGGGGGAAGGCTGGGTCACCGCCGAGTACTCCATGCTGCCTGGATCAACCCCTGGGCGTGCGAACCGCGAAGCGGCCAAGGGCAAACAATCAGGTCGTACCCAAGAGATTCAACGGCTGATTGGTCGTTCCTTGCGTTCGGTCGTCGACATGAAGAAACTCGGCGAACGTCAGATCATTCTTGACTGTGATGCACTCCAGGCCGATGGCGGCACCCGGACCACGGCGATTAGCGGTGCGTTCGTTGCACTGCACGACGCGTGCACCCGTTTAGTTCAGACTGGCGAACTCGCGGAACACCCGATCACGGATTATTGCGCTGCGATATCGGTTGGCATCATCGACGGCGAGCCTCGTTTGGATTTACCGTATGTCGAAGACGCGAAGGCCGAGGTCGACATGAACGTCGTCATGCTCGGCTCCGGGTCCTTCATCGAGGTCCAGGGCACCGCAGAAGGAGCGCCGTACAGCCGCACCGAACTCGATGCACTGCTGGCCTTGGCCGAAAAGGGAATTGCCGAGATCATCGAGGCACAACGAGCACTCTTGCAGACCCCTCCTGCCCGGCGTGGCTGATCCAGCAACGCCGCTGGTGGTTGTTGCTGCAACCGCCAATCAGCACAAGCTCGATGAGATGCGAGCCGTGTTCGGTGCCGCAATCGAGCTGCTTCCGAGACCAGCCGAGGTACCCGAGGTCGTCGAGGATGCGGACTCGTTCGTCGGTAATGCCCGACTCAAGGCCGTGGCCATCGCCGAAGCATCTGGTCATGTGGCGTTGGCCGACGACAGCGGTCTCGAGGTCGACGCGCTCGATGGTGCTCCTGGCGTCGAGTCGGCGTACTACGGCGGCGGCGACCATGACGACGCAGCGAATCGGGCGCGACTGGTGTCTGAGCTTTCCGGCGTAGCCGTTGCGCAACGCACCGCACGTTTCCGCACGGTGATGGTGCTTCGATGGCCCGATGGTCGCGAAGTCGTGGCCGAAGGCAGCTGCGAAGGGCGCATCGGTGAACAGGAGAAGGGCGATCAAGGATTCGGGTACGACCCGCTCTTTGTGCCTGACGGCAGCGACGGGCGTACGTTTGGCGAGCACAGTGCCGACGAGAAGAACGTCATCAGTCATCGCAGCCGAGCATGTTTAGCGCTTCTGACTGAACTTGGATTCACCGACTGACGCCGGAGCCGGAATACATTCTGCGTTAACGCTTGGCCCGTGGCACCGGTCGTTCTGGGGTTGCCAGCACGAGAGGCTTCGAGTCGAGCCGGTTTTCTCCCAGTCGGGTAACGCTTGGGGCTACGAGTGGGTGAACTCAGCGAAGGTTGTGCTGAGATCGCTGCGCCGTGCGTTACGGAGACCGAAGTACACCCAGAAAACGTCAGGAGTGGGCCTCTCCCACGAGTGGCGTGACTGGCGATGGGTAACGTCGCGTTAGGCGTCGCCATCAGCGAGAGCGAAGTCGGCGTACTCTTCGTCGGTCGACTCGAGATGTTCGAACTGGATGACACCGATTTCCTCGAACTTGGTGCGCAACCAACCATCGCCTGCATCGAGCAGACCGAGCTTGCGACAGTTCGGCACGATCTTGCTGAAGAGCAGTCGCTGGAACTCCTTCTCTTCATCGCTGGCGTTGAGCTGAGCCTGGATGATTGGTTTCACGTTCTCGACACCCATCCTGTGCCAGACCTCCTGTTGCAAGAAACGATCTCGCATACGCAACGCGGCCTCGAAAGCGAACTCTTGACGCTCTTGAATTTCGGCGAGCGACATGTGCTGGTACACCTCTTGCAGACTGAGTACACCGAACGCGACGTGGCGGGCTTCGTCGCTCATCACATACCGCAACAACTTCTTGAGCAGTGGTTCGGTGGTCATCGAATGGAGGAATCCGAAGGCGGCTAGAGCGAGTCCTTCGATCATGATCTGCATGCCGAGGTAGGTCATGTCCCACCGGGAGTCATTAATGACATCATCGAGCAGATGTTGAAGGTGAGGGTTGACCTGGTAGCTGTCCTCGATCTTGGTGTCGAGGTATTTGGCGAAGACTTCGACATGGCGAGCTTCGTCCATGACCTGAGTCGATGCGTAGTATTTGGCGTCGATCCAAGGAACGGTTTCGACGATCTTTGCGGTCGCTACCAGCGCACCCTGTTCGCCGTGCAAGAACTGGCTGAGTTGCCAGACCAGCGACTGCATACTGAATTCGTGGAACTCCTTGTCACCCCAATTCTTGAGCGGGCTGCCTGGCTCCTCGGCGGCTCGGTGGATAGGCCGAAACTGAACCTCGCCCAACATCGCCATATCCGCAGCCAGCTGATCTAATTCGACATTGGTCGACCAGTCGAGGTCGATCTCTCCATCCCACATCGAGTGTTTCGACTTCTCGTACAGCTTCGCCAGTCGGGGCCGAGCACCCTTTTCGTAGTCCCAGGTGAAGATGGTGTCTGCGTTGTTCTTGACCACCGAGATGGCGGCATCGCGATCAGTGTTGGTGACCTCAAGAATGGCGTCGACATCATTCGGATCGTTTGTGTCGAGCGACCGGATGTAGTCCGTAGAACTTGTGGCAGAACTTGTGGCAGAACTTGTGGCGGAATTTGTCGTGGCAGTCATGTGCAGTTCCCCTTCGCATGTCTGGCGTGATGGTCATCGTGCCAGTCGAACAGATAACACGGATTATTGCGCATGGGGAGGTGCGCCGCCAGTGACTGTGCTGAGGTTCGGATCGCGCCCTAGATCGATTCGGTAAACGTAGGAACTTCGATGTCCAGTTCGGCCCGAGACCTCGCCCAGAGGGTATGGGCCCCGCGGGCAAGGGTGTGTTCCTTCATGGACACGAGGGCCCTGACCAGCATGCGGTGTCCGTGTTCGTCGTACTGATCGCAGTCGATGAGGCGTTGAGCCAGGTGGGCCGTCTGCTCGTCGTCAGCGATCACACCACCAGCGAGGACTCGGCGGACTCCCGACAGATGCACGGACAGCCGCGCGCAGCAGACGGGACTTCCATGTTTTGGTTGGAACCTCGTGCCCATCGACATCCGGTGAGAGCATCTGGGCCACGAGGGATCGGTCCGTCCCCCAATCTTCGGCGAACGCTTGGCGACGCATGTCGGCCCTCCCTCGGAGGCGCCATACAGGTAGGCCCGCTGCACGCCTGCGTCGTCCATTACGGCTCGCAGGTCCTCTACCCGTTCGTCGAGGCCAGGGATTCGACTACCCCAGGGATTCGACTACCACGGTCCGACGCACCGGTTCCCCGTTTGTCGAAATGGATCCATCGAGAAAATGACCCGAGGCGTTCAAGCATCATGCGAATATCGGGCCACTCCCACGCGACCTCTATGTTCTGCGCCATCGGCGGCACCGAAATGACCGTCGGTCCACTGCCAAAGTCCTGATACGCGATCCGGGCGCCGCGCGCCTGGGCGAACGCGAGTGGTGGGACCGCTATAGGTGGGATTGCAGGGTCGGTAGCAGGTGCCATTTCGGCGTCTTTAGTCAACATCGCTCTAGTTGGTCAGGGGAGCTGGTGGTGGCCCGAGGATGTCAATCCCGCGTGGGCCGACGAACTCAACAGCGCTGATCGCTCCGGTGGTGCCACGTTCACCTTCACGCGTCCTGCCAGCGAGACATCTCGCACCGCGTTGGCGGCATCGTGGCAGCAGTCAGATCGTGAGGTACCTAGGCTCGAGGGAATGCAACTGGTCGATACCACCAGGTACCCCCTGGAAAGTCTGCGCAGCGCGGTGGGACAGAGGCTCATCGGCGACTGTGTGCGGTCATTCGCAAATGATGGTGCTGTGGTGTTGCCGGGTTTCCTCACGGCCGACGCGGTGGAGTCGATTGCACGAGAGGGCCACGCCCAGATCAGTCGAGCCTTCTTTTGTCGAAGTGAACACACGGTGTTCCTCGACGAGGGTCGACCAGGTGATGGCAGCAACGAATCGGATCCGCTTGATCCCCGCCAACGCATGCTGCGGACGCATGTGGGATCCATCGCCAACGACTTCCTGGACCCCCAGGGTGCTCTGCAGCAACTCTACGAATGGGTGCCGCTAACCGCCTTCGTCGGTGCAGTGCTTGGCCACGCCAATTTCCATCGCGGTGCGGACCCGCTCGGAGCACTGTCGATCAATGTCTACGGCCAGGGTGACCTGCACGAATGGCACTTCGACGAATCGCAGTTTTCGGTCACCATCATGATTCAAGAAGCCGAAGTCGGCGGTCACTTCGAGTACGTCAGCGGTTTGCGCTCCGACGGCCATGTCGATATCGCCGGCATTCAGCAAGTCCTCGACGGCGATGAATCGCAGGTGCAGCGGCTGCCATTCGGTGCAGGGAGCCTTTCGATATTTGCCGGCCGCAACACGCTGCACCGGGTGACAGAAGTAGCCGGTACTCGACACCGACTCGTACCGGTGCTCACCTATGCCACAACACCTGGCTCGGCGAACAGCGATGCGGTGCGGGAGTTGTTTTGGGGCCGCACCGCCTGACGTTACGTGTGTGCCCCGAGTGGTGACACCGACGGTTTGTGGACCGTCGGCAACGATGTGATGTTAGGTAATCAGCTGACCGGCACGTCGCCCTTCCCTCTAGGATCTCTCGATGGCAGAGGCAGCTGAAGATAGGTCGGTCACCTTCGTGCTTTCGGGGCCCGGGGGAGTGGGCAAGGGAACCGTTGTTGAACGACTGCTCAACCTGGTCGACGGCTTATGGCTCAGCCGATCGTGGACAACCCGAGATCCCCGTCCGGGCGAATCCGCTGATGCGTACAACTTCGTAGACCGTGAAACGTTCGCGGCGCATATCGAAGACGATGGATTCC
>Ga0115564_10003662_pt1 | contig 12752 bp, 10 predicted proteins | sample COGITO_mtgs_1105_7_FD_88680 | JGI IMG/M metagenome (GOLD analysis project Ga0115564, IMG submission 88680) | Pelagic marine microbial communities from North Sea - COGITO_mtgs_110523 | ecosystem: Environmental > Aquatic > Marine > Epipelagic | place: Germany:Helgoland, sampling site Kabeltonne...
GATGCAATGACAAAACGTGTAGAAGCTGTAAGAGGTGGTACTGCCTCAATTCTTGGAGCTAACGCCCCTGGTGGAATTTTTAATTATGTTTCTAAAACTGGAGGTGATGAATTTACTGGTGAAGTTCGCGCAAAGTATGGACTAGAAGGTAATGGACAAAATCCTTACTATAGAGCTGATTTTAATATTGGTGGACCAATGAGTAAAGGATGGACATATAATTTAGGTGGATTTTTCCGTCAATCAGATGGTGCACGTTCAAGAGGTTATCCTATTAATAAAGGAGGTCAAATAAGAGCTAACTTTGTTAAAAAGTATAAAACAGGTTCATTCCAATTAAATTTAAAATATTTGAATGACAAGAACGATAGAATGGCATTCATTCCTTCAACAAACTGGAAAAACCCTCAGATTGCAGATGGGTTCACAAAATATGATTCATATGGGTTATACGATTTTTCGATAGAAATTCCTTTTAATGATGAAGGAACAAGAACATTCAATTCAACTGATTTATTACATAGTATAGATAAATCAATTGGTTTTAATTGGAAACAAGATCTGGGTAACGGTTTTTTATTAAAAAACGATTTTAAATATTCGCGAAAAGACGATGAAAGAAATGGTACTGCAGTTATATCACCAATAAGTGTATTACAGCCTATGTTTTATGGTATTCCTGGAGGATTAATCGGAGGTCCGAATCCAGCAAGAACTGGAACATATATTTTTACTGACCCTACCACAGGAATAGATTTTGGAAGTGTTGATTTCGGATGGGGACGAGGGCCACAAATAAGTCTAACACCTGGTTTTAATCAAAATTTTCCAGGTAATGATGTTCAAGGCAGTTCATTATTGTTTATGCCAATGTTTTATCAAGATATTGATAGAAATGAAATTGCAAATCAATTAATTTTAAGTAAAAAAACCGAGAAAAGTAGTTTCAATTTAGGAAGTTTTTTCAGTAGATCTAAACTAGATATTACGAACTATAGTAAAGGTATGGGATTAAGTGGAGGTTTAATTCAAGATCGCCCTGTACCAGCACAAATAAGATTAGAAGCAAATAATGGAAATACATATCAGGTTACAAGTCCTGAAGGGTTTATGAATGTTGGTTGGTCGGGTTCAGATGATGGCGAGACAACACAAGGTCTTTTTGCACTATTCTTTGGGCACAATTGGAAAATTACGCCAAAGCTTACTCTTGATTATGGACTTCGTTATGAAAACATAAGCTCTAAAGGTTTTAATTCTATAGCAGAACCGAACCCACGTCAAGGTGATGCAAGTTTTGGTGGGCGTGATGGTGATCCTTTGACTCTTTGGGATAACGGAGGTGGTACTGCAGGAGCTCCAATAAATTATGACTATAATTTAAATAGTTTTTCATACACTGCAGGTCTTAACTATAAATTTAGCGATGAAAAAGCAATTTATGCGAGGTTTGCTCGTGGAAATAAATCTCCATCTACTTTCTTTTATCTAGATTTAAATAGCGATTTCTTAGTTGAAAATACACCTGCTTTATTAGAAGAAATAACTCAATTCGAAATTGGTTATAAATTAAATACTGACAATTTGAAATTAGTTGCTACTCCCTTCTATAGTCATCTAAATAATGTACCTAATATACAGACTTTCTCTAATGAGGATGGCACACGTTATTCACCATTGTTTCAATTTGCTGAATACACCACTTTTGGTATTGAATTTGAAACAACTTACAAGATTACTGACAAATGGTTAGTACGTACGAATGCGGTCTTTCAAAACTCAAAAGCTGACAAATATACTGCTTGGGATGAAGGAGAAGATGGCCCTACAGACGATTCTATTGTAGATTATTCTGGAAACGAAGCTGATAATGCCGCAAATGTCATTTTCAACATTAATCCTATCTACAATGGCGAAAAGTTCTACGCCTCATTGAATTTTAGTTATATGGGTGATAGACAAGCAAATGTTCCTAATTCTTTTGTACTACCAGCTTTTGGAAATACTGATTTAGCTTTTGGTTATGATTTTTCTAAAAAGTTTGGTTTACAGATGAACATTAATAACGTATTTGATAAATATGGAATTATGGGATGGCAAGGCCCAGGTGGGTTTCCAGCTGCTTTGAATAGAGACGGATTTTCTCCGGATTATATAGCTAATAACCCTAACGCGACATTCTCAACACAAGGTAGTATGCCAAGAGCTTATTTCTTGACTGCGACGTATAGATTCTAATCTATTATTTTAGCTTCATAGGAGGTATTATAAACTTAGGATACAAGATTTTCAAAATTTAGTATCCTAAGTTGTTTAAAATAGATACATAAAATTAATCATTCATAGATGAAATCAAGAAATAATTTAAAATTTAAAAATATTATTATGAGAATAATGGTTTTGGTATTGATGAGCTTTATTTTCTCGAGTTGCAAAAAAGGCAACACTGAAAAGAAAGAATTTGAACAAACGGAAAACAAACCAAACATAGTCTTAATATTGGCTGATGATATGGGCTTTTCTGATTTAGGTAATTATGGTTCAGAAATAAATACACCTAGCCTTGACCGTCTAGCATCTGAAGGCACAAGAATATCACGTTTTTATACGAATACCATTTGTGCCCCTTCTCGAACAAGTTTGCTTACAGGTCAATATCCACACAAAGCTGGTATCGGTTTTTTTAATGAAGATTTTGGTGTGCCAGGTTATGAAGGATATCTTAATAAAGAATCTTTGACCTTAGGGGAAGTATTTAAAAATGGAGGCTATGCAACATACATGACCGGTAAATGGCATGTAGGAGATGAAAAGTCACATAGGCCTTTACAACGTGGTTTCGATAATTTCTTTGGATTTTTAGATGGTGGTGCTAGTTATTTTGATACCAAACCCTTGCTAAAGGGTCCACCTTCAACAGCATACTTATATGAAGGTAATGAAGTCTATAACATAGATAAGGAAGATTTTTACCTAACGGATGAATTAACCAGCAGAGCAATTGATTTTGTAAAAGATACGCCCGAAGAAAAACCATTCTTTCTCTATATGGCCTATAATTCACCACATTGGCCTTTACATGCAAAACCTGAGGATATTGCGAAGTACAAAGGCAAATATGATGCGGGTTGGGATGAGTTACGTAAACTCCGTTTTGAAAACATTAAAAAATTAGGACTTGCTAATGAAGACTGGAATATTTTTAAAGATAAATTATTACCACCATGGGATAGTTTAAGTAAAGATGAAAAAAGCAAATGGACTTTAAAAATGGAAGTTTATGCTGCGATGGTTGATAATTTGGATCAAAATATTGGTAAACTTTTAAATTACTTAGGTACTTCTGGTCAATTAGATAATACCGTGGTCATTTTTCTTTCTGATAACGGAGCAGAAAATATGGATGTTGGTAAAATGCCTTTTACTGTTAAACGAAATGAAGGACCCATTGGTACAGCTGGTTCAATGGAGGCTTACACAAAAAACTGGGCTCAAGTTTCAAATAGTCCACTAAGAAGCTACAAATCTTCTCCCTATGAAGGCGGAGTAGCTACTCCGTTCATTATTCGATACCCAGGTCAAAAAGAAAAGGGCAACATTTTAAAGGGGGGAACACACGTAATCGATATTATGCCAACCTTATTAAATATTGCAGAAATTGATTATCCAGAGACTTATAATGGTACGAAATCAAATGCGCTTCCTGGTGAAAGCTTCTTGCCTTTATTGAACGGTAAAGATTGGAACAGAGAAAAGGCGATTTGCTTTGAATGGTTTGGTGACCGTGCCGTTTGGATGGGCGATTTAAAAGGAGTTTCTCTTTATCCCGGAAATACATGGGAATTATATGACTTAGCCACAGATAGAACCGAAACAAAAGACATTGCATCGTCACAACCAGAAACCATTGCAAAAATGGATGCTATTTATAACTCATGGGCAAATACCAATGGCGTTATCGCATGGTCAGAAGAGATGGGCAAAAAAACACAATTTAGAAAATCACCACATTAAAAAACATAAAAAATGAAAAAACTCTTCTCGTATGAAAATGGAATAGTGAGCTTAATGGCATTGACCTTTGGTGTATTATTCTTCGATCGATTAGCACTTAACTATTTAGTACCTTATGTAGCTAAAGATTTAAGTCTTAATAACACTCAGATAGGCTTATTAGCTGCTGGGTTATCTTTAGCTTGGGCATTTTCTAGCTATTTTACAACAGCTTGGTCAGAGTCTAGAAACAAAAACAAGATCACCTTCATTGTAGCAATTTTCATTTTTTCTATTTGCTCTTTTGGATCTGGTTTGGCAATTGGTTTTGGGACATTATTAGCAGCCCGTTTAATTATGGGTTTGGCGGAAGGTCCGGTTATTCCTTTGGCTCAGATATTTGTAGAACGGGAATCTTCTCCAAGCAGGCTAGGTATTAATGTTGGTATTGTGCAGGCTGTGGGAGGAGCTCTGTTCGGTTCTATTTTGGCTCCGGTCATATTAATACAAATAGCTGAAAATATGGGTTGGCGAACGGCATTTTATATTGCCGGTGTACCAGGGCTTTTCATGGGGGTGTTAGCAGCTATTTATCTTAAAAAATCTACAACAGAAAGTAGAGGTGTCAAAGAAAAAAATGGGTTTAACATCAAAGAATTATGGCAGTATAATAATATTAAATGGGGTACTCCACTAGCTTGTTGTGTCTTCGGTTGGTGGTTTGCTACCATACCTTTTATTACCAAATACTTTACTGATGTACAAGGAATGTCTGCTGGTGATATGCAAAAGACCATGGGTCTATTAGGTGTTGCGATGCTTATTTCATCTTTGTTTTTTCCTGGAATCTCAGATAAAATAGGTAGAAAAAAAGCTTTATTAATCGCTTTGTGTTTAGGAATTTTTTATCCCTTTGCAGTCTACTTCTTAAACGGCACAGGTATTCATTTACCAGCCATGTTTATTACCTATGCCATGGTGGGGACTATTCCCCTCGTTGCAGCCATAGTGCCTTCAGAAGCAGTCCCAAATCGTTTAAAAGCAAAAGCTGTTGGCTTTGTTACAGCGGTTGCCGAAGTCATTGGAGGTGTTTTAATCCCTGCAATTGCAGGTGGACTATCTGATGTCATAAACGAGTCTGCATTTCTTTGGGTAGCTGCAGTATTGGCGGTGCTATCCTTATTTTTCTTATCAAAATTAGAAGAATCAAAAGGAAGAGAAATTATTCAATAAAATTAAAAAAGCTAACAATATGAGCGTAATAACTAACGAAAATAAAAAAACAGATAAAGTGGAATTTCCTTTAAACGTTTGGTATGTAGCAGCTTTAGCAAAAGAAATTACAGATAAACCGTTGGCTAGAATATTGTTAAATAATCCAATTGTCTTATATAGGACCAAAGATGGTAAGGTAAATGCCCTTGAAGACCGTTGTTGTCATAGACACTTACCCTTGTCAATGGGAATGGTTGAGGACAAAGGCTTACGTTGTGGCTATCATGGCTTATTGTTTGACGAGGATGGCAAAGTCATTGAAGTACCAGGACAGGATCAAATTCCGCCAAAAGCTTGTGTAAAAAAATACCATCTTAAGCAGCAAGATGCAATCGTGTGGATTTGGTTTGGAACTAAGGATAATGAGACGCCTACTGAAGAGCCTCCCAAATATAATTTTCATACCGACCCCAATTATGTATTTGATGGCGATGTTTATAAATACCAAGCACCTTATCAATTAATTCACGATAATTTATTAGACCTTAGTCATTTAGGATATGTACACGTTCATACCATAGGCGGTGATGCTCACACCCATATGAATGCAAAATTGGTTTCGGAAACCAGAGGTGAAAGTGTTTTTATAAAGCGCTATCTACCGAATTCTACCCCGCCACCCACCTATACCGCTGCATACCCCTTTAAAGGAAAGGTAGACCGATGGCAAGAACTAGAATTTTATCCTTCACATATTCGCATTTGGACTGGTGCTGTTGATGTAAATACAGATTCATTAGATGATCCAAATAGAAAAGGTTTTCACATGCGTGGATTACATGGCCTTACACCGGAAACATCAGAAACCGCTCACTACTTTTGGACGATTGCTACAAATCCTGAAAATAATGTTGAAGAAATCAAGAAAAAGGTAGTAGAACAAACAAGGTTTACTTTTGATGAAGATAAGGTAGTTGTTGAAGAACAGTTTAAAAACATGAAAAAATTTGGCGAACAGCCTACTTTTGATATTCATGTAGACGTAGGTCCAAACAGAGCCCGTAGACTTGTTAAAAAACTGGTTAGGGCAAGCAATAAATAATATGATTAAAGATTGATCAATTTTGACTTTAATTAAACCAAATTTTAGTACTCAAGAATATGGATAAAAAAGCCAATAAATACAAATTAAAACTTGAGCTTTTAGAATTGCTGAGACCAGATGACAAAGTCTATGAGCCTATTGAACTAGAGTTTGGTAATCATGACAATATTTTCGAGATTATTAAACGCATGAAAAAACGAAATCGTTTTAAAACAGAACAAGATTCAATAGAATTTGCAATTGGATTGAAACTTTTTAGTGAAGTTATGTTAAAGAATAAAGACAATCCACTATTTGAAGATTTTAGACCAGCTTTTCGTGAATTAATGAAAAAAATAAAGTCAAGTTAATAATTTATGCAGCTAGATCAAAGTTTTAAAAAAGTTTTAGAAGATTATGATAAACGCTTGAATGACGAAAATCAGTTAATGAAATCATTATCTGGAGTAGATGCTATGAAACGTCGAGATGAGTTTTTACTTCCTGTTGGTGAAGATGCGGCTGTTTTCATGAATACTTTGATAAAATCAGCTAAATCTAAAAGCATTTTAGAGATAGGGACTTCCTATGGGTATTCAACACTTTGGTTAGCTGAGGCAGCAAGAAAAAATGACGGTATTGTAATTACGTTAGAGGCGGATGAAACCAAAGTAACATATGCTAAACATAAATTGAATGAAGCGGGTCTTTCTGAATATGTTGATTTTAGAGTGGGTGATGCATTAAAGCTTATTAAAGATGCCAAAGAGTCTTTTGATTTTGTTTTAGTTGATGTTTGGAAAGAATTATACCTGCCTTGCTTTGAATTGTTTTATCCGAAATTAAAAAATAAGGCTTGGGTAGTTGCAGATAATATGATATTCCCGCCACAATCAATTGAAGAAACAAAACGCTATCAAAACCGAATACGTAATACAGGAAGTTTCTCTTCCTTATTACTGCCCATTGGAAGCGGAATGGAATTGAGTCAATACGAACAAATAAAATAGGTTTTATGAAGAGGTTTACTTATGGATAAGCATTTAATATGTAAATGGTAATATAGTTAAACATAATTCAGACCTAATACGTAAAATTGGTCTTAAGTACTATACCAGTCATCTTCTTGTATTAAGTAGGTTTTAGTTTAAAATGAATGATTTAAACCTAATAAACCTAATAAAAAATATAAATATAATTGATTTTGAATAGCTTCTCCCTCTTAATGATTCAGGATTTGAGTGAGTATAAAGTAAATTTGTAATAGTTAAAAAGAATATAAATTTTTATAAAATGGCAAAGAACCCACATTATTTTTCGCAATTAGCGCACATTGAAGTGCTTACTGAGAACTTAGATACATCTGTCGAATTTTTCAGGGATGTCGTAGGAATGGATGAAACAGGAAGAACAGAAACTTCAGTATATCTTCGCGCATGGGGTGATTACTTTCATCATACCTTAAAATTAACCCAAAGTGAAACATCAGGTTTAGGTCACTTAGGATGGCGTGCTGATAGTCCTGAAGCTTTAGAAGAAGCAGTAGCATATTTAGATAGTATTGGAGCAGGTTTAGGCTGGGAAGAACCAGATTTAGGTCATGGAAAAGCATATCGTTTTAAATCTCCGGAAGGACATATTCACGAAGTTTTTTGGGATGTAGAATGGCTTCGAGAAGAAGGCGAAAGAGGCAGTATATACGCAGATCGTTATTCAAGTAACCGTTTGAAAGGTGCTAACCCAAGAAGATTTGATCATGTTACCTATATGGTTTCTAAAGGTGCCTATCCTGCAGAAAAAGAATTCTGGAAAGGCTTAGGTTTAAAAAACCCTGATGAGATTCGTATTGAAGATCATATTCCACCTATTGGAGGCCTACATACCATTGCCAATCTATCGCATGACATCGCAATTTTTACAGATCCTAATATTGAGCCTAATCAGGCAGTATTAAACCATATTTGTTGGAATGTAGATAGCAGAGAAGAAGTTCTATTAGCTTTAGATTACTTTCTTGAAAAAGGGCATAAAAGTGTCATGGGAGCACCAACAAGACATAAAGCAGATGAAGGTTTCTTTATCTACATACGTGACCCTGGAAGTGGTGTTTTATTTGAATTCTATGCCTGTGCTAGATTGGTATTTGCACCAGACCATTTAGATGTACACTATTTAAAAGACAATCCTAATGATGCATGGGGCTCTGTGAATCCGTTTGCAGAAATGGCAAAAGGAAAAAAACTAGGCCTATCAGAGGATGGTACAGTAAAGCCTGTTGATATTTAGATCGTATAGCGGTTATTGTATAAATAAAATAAAATTGAATAAAAATAGATAGATGGAATCATTACTATATTTGGTAAAATAAATTTCTGATATCAAAAATAAAAATAAACTATGTGGCATTTTTTCCCGGGCAAATATATGCCCTCTTATCAAGTAAATAGAGCTTTATCACAAGCACATTATGGTGGTGGTGAATTCGCTGAAATTTTAGAAGCAGCAGGTAATATAGACCCAGACAATAGAGAAACATTTAACATTGCCTGGCTAAATAAAGGAAATGAAGTTTACGGCTGGGCAGAAGATTATGAGCATAAGAAAGCTTTTGTTTCTGCAAGGCGAACCTATCTAAGAGCCTTCAATTATTTGCGAACGGCAGAGTTTTTCATGAATCTAAATGATGACCGAAAAATAAAAACCTACGTGAAAGCACGTCAAGCATTTATTAATGCAACAAAGTATTTTGAAGAGAAACCAATAACAGTAGAAGTACCTTTTGAAGGTTCGTTTTTACCAGGATATCTGTTCAAACCTAAAGGTTTAAAAAATCCACCAGTAATGGTCATGTTTGGCGGATTAGATAGTTTGGCAGAAGAACTCTATTTTGGAATTGGAGACCATTTAATGGAAAGAGGTGTTGCCTTGTTAGCTATCGACGGACCAGGCCAAGGTGCAGCTTTGCGTCTGAACCACATTCATTCTAGACATGATTATAATGTTGCTGGTACAGCAGTTTTGGATTGGGTTTTAGAAAACTTGAAAGATGAAGTTGATACTACTAGTGTTGGTATTGCAGGGGTATCTATGGGAGGCTACATGGCAGCTCGTTGTGCAGCGTTTGAGCCACGTTTTAAAGTTTGTATGATTTATGGTGCGGTTTGGTCTTATTATTCCGTTTGGAAAGGAAGAAACGGAAAACATCCTTTGGCAGAAATTGTACAACATATTATGGATGAGGATACTTATGAAGGTGTACTTAAAAAATTAGAAGGCTTCACTTTGGAGAACGGTGTAGCAGAGAAAATATCAATGCCAACATTCATTATGCATGGTGGCGGTGATAAACAAAATTTTGTAGAGCACGCTATTACTTTAGAAAAGCATTTGACTTGTGAGCATGAAATGAAAATTGTGCCAGAAGGTGAAAGTGGATCACAGCATTGTCAAGTTGATAATATGATGCCTACGTTAGATATGTACGATTGGATTGCAGATAAAATACATGCCTAAAGTTATTATTAATCATAAAAAGATATAAAATGTCAGCAGTAAAAAAAGTACTTGTAGTTGGAGGAGGAATTGGTGGTCAGTCCGTTGCAATTGCTTTAGCCCAAAATGGTGTTGAAGTTGAAATAGCAGAAAGACTTGATGTGTACAATGTATATGGAGTTGGAATTATTCAACAAATGAATGCTTTAAGAGCATTAGATGCGATAGGTCTAGCCGATGAAACTATGAAGCAGGGATACCCATATGGGCAATTAAAAATGAATACCGCAACAGGTCATTTTATTGGCCTTGCAGGTGCACCACCAATGGGGAAATACCCTAGCCATAATGGTATTTCAAGACGCACATTGCATGAAATTATGTATGAAAGGGCTATTAAACTTGGTGTTCACTATAAAATGGGAACTACCGTAACCCACATCGAAAACAATAAAGATGACGTTACCGTAACGTTTACCGATAACACTAAAAAAACCTATGACATCTTAATCGCTTCAGATGGTATAAATTCTGATATGCGTAAATTGATTTTTGGTAATTTTAAACCAAAATACATGGGTGTTTCCGTTTGGCGATATGCCTTTAAAAAGCATGAAGATTTAGATACTGCATATATGTATTATGGTAAGCGCAGTAAAATTGGGTTTATACCAATGTCAGAAGACAGCATGTATATGTTTTTGGTTTCAGCAGAAGGAGCAGATAACCCTTGGATTGAAAAATCTGCATACGTACCTATGCTAAAGGATTATTTAGCTGAGTTTCCTATTAAAATTGCTCAAGATGCTAGAGAACAAATTACAGACCCAGATTTAGTAAACTATCGCCCAATAGAAGCTAGTCATTTGCCAGATCCTTGGTATAAAAACAGGGCCATAGTTATTGGTGATGGTGCGCATGCAACGGTTCCGCAATTGGGCTCTGGTGCTGCATTAGCTTTAGAAGACGGCGTAGTTTTGGCAGAAGAATTAGAAAAGGCTGGTACGGTAGAAGAGGCCTTTAAAGCCTTTATGAAAAGACGTCATGAACGTTGTATGGCTATTGTAACAGCATCTGAAACCCTGGCAGAATGGGAGTTACTAGAGTTTGAAGGAAAGCCGCTACCTGAAGGAGCAAATATGGGTCAGGTCATTGGTAAAGCAATGGGTGTTTTAATTCAACCAATTTAAACAACTAAGAAGTTTACGATGAAATTAGTTACTTTTCAAAAAATAGATGAATCTATACACATTGGTTGGTTACATAAAAATGGTGTAGTTGCCATGCAAAAGGCAGATAAACGTCTGCCTAATGATATGTTGGCATTTATTGACGATCATGAAACATATTTTAAAATTATTAGGGAGGAAAATTTAGAAACTATTTCGCCACATTATCAACTGTCAGAGGTGAAATTACTAGCACCGTTAACCAATCCAAGAAGTTTTAGAGATTATGTTGCTTTTGAGGAACACATGTTAAATGCTTCAAAGTCTTTTGGGCATACCGTTAGTCCAGAATGGTATAATATTCCTATTTTCTATTTTACCAATCACCAAGCTATTTATGGCCCAAATGATGAAATTAAACGACCAGAAAAAGAAACCAAATTTGACATAGAATTGGAGCTAGCTGTTATTATAGGTAAGAAAGGTAATGATATTCAGGGTGAAAATGCAAATGATTATATTTTTGGATATACTATTTTTAATGATTGGACTGCAAGAGCAATTCAAAGACAAGAAATGACCGTACCTCTTGGACCACACAAAGGGAAAGATTTTGCCAATGCGATAGGGCCGTGTATAGTGACTAAAGATGAGTTCGAGAACTATAGATGTTCGATTTCAAGAGAAACGCATCCAGAGCATTTACAAATGCCACAAACTACAGCTGATCGTTTCGATTTAAAAATGATAGCAAGAATAAACGGTGAAACCGTCTGTGAAGGAAATTATAAAACGGTTTATTGGACTTTTCCTCAAATGATAAAAAGAGCTTCAGAAAATAATGTGTCTTTAATGCCAGGTGATATTTTAGGGAGTGGCACTGTTGGTTGGGGAAGTTTAATTGAAAATAATTTTTCTGTACACAGACCTTTAGTGCCTGGAGATATAGTAGAATTAGAAATTGAAAATATAGGAATATTAAAAAATACAGTAGTTTGATTTATTTTTAAAATTTCAATTAATTTATGTCAAGAAGATTTCGCAATTATGTGGAATATTTTTTATTGTAAATTAAAGGGAAACAAAAAAGGGTAAGAACCATATGGAACTTACCCTTTCACTTAAATTTTATTTATTAATATTTTAGTTGGGGTCACAATTTGTAAAGTTAGCTAAACCAAACCCATGACTTCTTCCATATGAAAACTCAGAAAAATTTGTAACCTTATTTACATCCCAATTAACAAGACTATATCCTTCCTCCATAAGTAGAATAACTAGATATACGATACATCATTTTGTCTATATTTTCTAAATTTTGTATGTAGTCTGTATAACGTCAGCAAAAAGTGAACTAATTATCACTTTAATATAAGAGATAGGTTTTAATTATTTTATATAATAATATTAAAAGTTAGACTTATGTTCGATATTTCAATAGAGTTATCTACTAAACAAGACTTAAGTGTATTTTGTGTTTGAGTGTTGTTTTTGTTTATATAATTGTAGCTTTCACGAATTTAATAGTTGCTTAATATCATCCAAAAAGTTAGAACTTTTGATAGTCGAGGTCACTTTTTATTCTCAAGAATAATTTTTTATTTTTGAGAATATTTTTTTGGTCTGTTTTGGAAAATTAAAATCGAAAGACAAAATGCTTTTTAAATCTTCTATATAGTTAGAAGTTTTGCATCTTGAGGTCACTTTAAGCTTCACAGAAATGTGAGGCTTTTTTGTTGCTTAAAACTTACTGTTAATAAGGGTTTTAAACAATCCATACTGCTCTTGAAATTACTTAC